>Ga0114950_10000228_pt1 | contig 36195 bp, 31 predicted proteins | sample N075metaG_FD_83503 | JGI IMG/M metagenome (GOLD analysis project Ga0114950, IMG submission 83503) | Deep subsurface microbial communities from Kermadec Trench to uncover new lineages of life (NeLLi) - N075 metaG | ecosystem: Environmental > Aquatic > Marine > Ocean trench > Sediment | place...
AACCTGCTTTTGCTATGTAGCCATCACCATACCCTTGTACATGAGGGTGGTTTCAACATCCAGCGCCGCCGTGACAGCAGTTGTTTCTTTACCCGGCCTGATGGCCGTCCGGTGGAAGTTGGAGGCCCGCCTTCCGCGGAAGATCGAGGCAACGAGGTGCGCGATATCCAAGGAATATATTTTTTGCGCTCGTAACTCGGGATCTATCACTGAATCTCGATCGCGGTAGTTTCCAGTTTGCTGAGATAATGCTCAACGGGTCGTTTCGACATGATATATTTTTGCAGGTGAGGTGAGATATGAGTAAAGACATCAGCGTCTGTTTGAGCTTCGATTTCGATGCGATCTCGGTCTGGGTCGGGCCACGGGGCACTAAGTCACCGCCGCTCATCGCCCGAGGAGAATTCGGCAACGTTGGTGCCCAGCGCCTGGCTGACTTACTCGACGAGTATCAGCTGCCCAGCACGTGGTTTATACCCGGGCATACCATCGATACCTATCCGGATATCTGTCAACGCATTGCCGCTGCAGGACACGAAATTGGCTATCATGGCTACTGCCATGAGGCCCCATCATCGACGCGAGATGTAGATGACGAACGGGAGATTCTAGAGCGCGCGATCGCGTGCATTGAGCGCATCAGTGGCAAACCCCCGGTTGGACACCGGTTGCCGGGTGGTAACCCGGGTACGCGCTGGGTCAATATGCTCCTGGACCATGGCTTCAGCTATGACAGCTCCATGGCGCCGCATGATTTTGAGCCAACTTACATGCGTTTGGGGGATGTGGTGCGAACAGACGGCCCGTATGATTTCGGCGCGGAAGTAGATCTGGTCATATTACCGTTTGATTGGATATTGGATGATTGGCCGTACTTCAACTATGAGCCCGAGGGGGGGCGCCAGCGTTTACGCTCGCCGAATGATGTGTTCGACATCTGGGCGGCGGAATTCGAATATCTGTATGAGAAGCTGGAGTCAGGCGTATACGTTCTGACCATGCATCCTCAATGTATTGGCAAAGGTAGCCGTATGTTAATGCTCGAACGGCTCATCAATCACATCAAAGATCACCAAGGTGTGCACTTTCGAACGATGGCGGAGGTTGCCGATGAGTTTCGTCAACGTCAACCCCGTCAACCGGTGCAACAGGCTTAACAATGTGACTTACCCCGTCGCCACACAGGCCGACATAGAGTTTTTTCAAAAGCATGGCTGGATAATAGTGGAAAACGCGATCGATCCAGCAGATCTTGAAACGGTGGAAAAACGTTGCGATTGGATATTGGAAAACAAAGAACGTGTGGCGTTCGACTGGGCATGGGCTGAAGGTACCTCTCGCGACCAGCGCGCATTCAAGATTTTGCAAGCCAGCCCGACACGGCACGATCCTGAAATCAATAACGCACCTTTTCGTCGATGGGCGGTCGCCTTCGCGAGCGCCTTGATGAGTGCCGAATTGGAGTTCTGGTACGATCAATTTCTGGCAAAGCCGCCGCACAATAAAACACCCACTTACTGGCACCAGGATGAAGGCTATTGGGGTCGAAATCTCGACGAACGGGGTATTACCTGTTGGACACCCTTCCACGATGTGGACGTGGGTAATGGATGCATGCACTTTATCGACGGTGGACACAAATTAGGTGTCCTTGCGCACAGACAGGTTGATGGCGTGCAGAGCGACTTGTTGTGTTGTGAACCGGATGAGTCGGATATGGTTGCGTGTCCGATCAACCTGGGCGGCGTGACCTTCCATCACGGCAAGACCCCGCACATGACAACAGCCAACAGCAGCGATGAGTGGCGTCGAATACTGACGCAACACATGAAAATTGAAGGTAGCCGGGGTGAGGGCGATCACTATCCCTGGAAGATTTACGTCAATCAATTTACCGGTGAGCGAACCACGCCAAATACTTCATAATCGTTATCTGCCGGGTTTTCGGCAACGCCCACCCATTATGGATAGTCCTGATGTAGCGGATTGGCACCACCATGGAATGGTCTTTCTAAATTGAGTTTTTCAGTGAACAGACTGGGTTCACCGACATCGTCTGGCCATAGATGCCGAGCGCCATGAACGTATGACCTCCGGGCCGTACCCACGATTTGTTGTGATACGCGATGTCCGGGAATGCCTCTGCGTACTCCGAACCAGCGAACGCGCGATACATCTCTGTAGTCGGTGAACGGCAGGCGTCGAGCCAAGCTGCCGGTACTATCTGACGGCCATCCACGACACCGCCAATCGCGATCATCCAGGCAAAACGGCCAAAATCCCGCAGGCAGCAGCTGAAGCCTCCGCTCACCGCTGTGTGGCGGGTTCTCTCCGGACGAGGTCCGAAATACGAGTGGCAGCTAAATATCCCCAGCCGACCGCAGTGATTGAAGCTCATCCACGCTGATGCCAACAGAGCTGAGAATTTCGTCCGTATGCGTGCCGACTGCGCCACCGGGCCAATCTGTGGCCCCCGGGGTGGCACTGAGTTTCGGTAAGATGGCCGGGATTTTAAGGGTGCCCTGAGCCGTTTCGACTTCTTCAAACAGACCACGGGCCTGGTAGTGTTCGTCGTTCATCATGTCGGCGACGCTGTAGATAGGACCGACCGGTACCTCGGCACTTTCGAGGGTGTCGATAACCTCGGTTGATGTCAGGGACCGGGTCCACACGGCAATGACACCGTCAATATACTCCTGGTGCTCAACCCGGCCAGGGTTGTCTGCATAGCGGGCATCTCCTGCAATGTCATCGCGCCCCATCGCTTGCATGAGACGGACGAAGATAGAGTCTCCATTGGCGCCGATGACCACATGCTTGTCATCGCTGCACAGATAAGTGTTGGTTGGCACGATACCGGTAATGGTAGAGCCAGAGGGTTCGCGAATGGCGCCGCTGCCGGAATACTCAGGTACCATGCCTTCCATCAGATTGAACATCGATTCGTATAAGGCGACATCGACAACCTGGCCTCGAGTGCCACGGCCCTGTTTACGCTCAAGTAACGATAACAAAACCCCTAACACAGCATGGATGCCAGCGACGGTGTCGCCTAGACTCAGATTGGGCCTGACCGGTGCCTCGCCAGGGAAGCCGTTCACGTAGCGGAAGCCGCTGTAGGCTTCCGTGACCGAAGCATAGCCGGGCTTGGTGCTCTTAGGTCCAGTTTGGCCATAGCCGGAGATGCGCGCAAAGATTAAATCAGGATTGTCAGTGGCTAGATCCTCGGGGCCTAAACCCCACTTTTCCATGGTGCCGGGTTTGAAATTTTCGATCACCACGTCTGCTGTCAACATAAGGCGTTTGACAACGTCACGACCGGCCTCGGTGCGCAGATTTGCAGTCACAGACTTTTTATTGCGGCCCAGAGAGCGCCACCAGTAAGCGGTGCCGGAATCATCCAACAGCCGCCAGCCTCGTATCGGGTCGCCTGCACCCGGTGGCTCCACCTTGATCACCTCGGCGCCGAAATAGGCCAGCATGGTGCCGGCGAACGGACCGGCCAGCAATTGGCCGACTTCGATGACGCGGACCCCGTCTAGTGGTCTGTCAGCCATCAAATATCGCTTAAATTGCGCGGTACATCTTTAAACGGACCGGTGTCGAAACGGGGCTCCTTCGGCATGCCGAGAACGCGCTCAGAGATAATGTTTTTCTGTATCTCGTCGGTGCCTCCGGCTATTGATACCGCAGGTACTGATACCAGGATTTCCGCAATGATGCCCTCAAGCGGACTATCCGTACCGGTGAGCATGGCGTCCATGCCGGTGATAGCGGTATGCACCCGGGATGCCAATCTGGCAATGTTGCTGGCGGCGAGTTTGCCGAGCGACCCTTCCGGTCCTTGTGGTTTACCCGCTTGTTGCGCAGCGCGTGCTCGAGCGGCAGTCCAGGTGGCGGAGCGCGACATGGTTAACAGGCGCGCGATATCCTGGCGGATGACCGGGTCTCGTATCGCGCCGGTTGCCTGGGCTCGGCTCAGCACCAGATCTACCCGTCCGGCACGTTGCGGATACCATTTGTATGGCTCGTTATCGACCTCAAGTTCATGGCGATATTGGTCATAGATGGGACCCTGCAGAGTACTTAAGGCGCCACCGCCGCGCGAGCGGTCGAAACCACGGCGCTCATGCGCCAGGGTCGTGACCGCGACCTGCCAGCCGTTGCCGGTTTCACTTATCTGGTTATCTCGCGTGACCACGGCATCGGTCATGAACACCTCGTTAAACGAGGCGTGGCCGTTCATCTGCTTAAGTTGGCGAACTTCTATACCGGGCTGACGCATATCGATAATGAAATAACTCAAACCCTGGTGCTTGGGCACCTCCCAGTCGGTGCGTGCCAACAGCAAACCGAAGTCTGCGTGATGCGCACTGGTATTCCATACTTTTTGACCGTTGATAATCCACTCGTCACCTTGCAGGTCTGCGCGGGTGGTGGCGCCGGCTAAGTCTGAGCCGCTACCCGGTTCACTGAATAACTGGCACCAACTGTCTTCGCCGGTAATGATGCGTCGCAGGTACTTTGTTTTCTGCTCGGCATTGCCATGCTCCAGCAGCGTCGCCGCCGCTAACATACGCACGCCGGACGTAGCGGCGCCGATGATGTTCAGTTCGGCGAACACATCATCGATGGCGGCAGATTCCGTGAGCGACAGACCCTTGCCATAAAAGGCCGTTGGCCAATGTGGAGCAGCCCAGCCGGCATCGGCAAGTTGGGTACGCCACTCGATCAGGGAAAGGTCTGGATCCCAGTTGTCGAGCAGCCAGGCTCGCACTTCGTTCTGCAGACTTTGAATATCTGTCATCGCCTATACTCCCATGGCTTGCAGCATGCGCTCACGATGCTCATCGGGGGTGCCGAGAAAAACCTCAGAACTTTTCGCTCGCTTGAACCACAGATGGGTGTCGTTTTCCCAGGTAAAGCCAATGCCACCGTGCAGTTGGATGCATTGGATGGCCGCGTTGAGGTACGCATCGCTGGCGGTGGCCTTGGCAAGACTTGCCATCTCCGATGCCGATTCTCCAGTCGCCTGCGCCTCTGCGAGCGCTTGCGCTGCTCGGTAGGCTGCAGATTTCGCCAGCTCAACTTCGACCAGCAGGTCCGCCAGGCGATGTTTTATTGCCTGGAAGGAGCCGATCGTGCGACCAAATTGAACACGTAACTTGGTATATTCGATGGCCGATTCCAGCATGGCTTGCGCACCCCCAACCATCTCGTTGGCCAGGGCAATGAGTGCTGTGTCCAACAACGGCGCAAGATCCAGGGGTTCGCCGTTGCCTAGTAGTTGTGCCGGGGTATCGGTAAAACTGATTTCCGCCAACTTTCGAGTGGTATCCATGCTCGCAGCAGCATGGCAACTAACGCCGTCTGCTTTAGCGTCCACTGTAAACAAAGCCGGTCCAGCGTCTGCCCTGGCAAGCACGATGAGGAGATCTGCGTTTTGCCCGTCGACAACGAATCGTTTGTTGCCACTCAGCAGGTAGCCGTCGTTGCTCTGTCGTGCGGTTGTTTGCACATCCTCGAGGCTGAATTTTCCGTCCGCCTCGCCGATCGCCAGGGCGCCGATGCGGGTACCGTCCACCAGAGCTGGAATGTATGCATCGCATTGCGCCTGAGTGCCGGTCTGTGCAATAGCGGTGACAGTGAGTACAGCACTGGCGAAGTAGGGCGCACACATGAGCGAACGGCCAAATTCCTCCATCACAATTCCTATCTCAACGGGACCAAACCCAGCGCCACCCTTTTCTTCGGCAATATGGATGCCAACCAGGCCGATTTCCTGACACAAAAGCTGCCAGTCTTCAGCGTCGTAACCCGAGTCGGTGGCCATCAACGCGCGTACCTTGGTGGTCGGTGACCGGTCTCGACAAAATCGCGCAACGATGTCGCGGAACTGTTCCTGTTCGTCGGTGAAACCCAAAGCCATTACTCGCTCCTGTACCAGATAGGGGATGTCCAGGCCATTTCTGAAATTGTTGCAGGATATTCGCTGCACACCGCGGGCCGATCCTGTTCGTCTATGCGTTCGCAGTCGTAGGTGTGCCATCGAGGAGACTCGCGCTCGACCACCCGTAAGTAGTAGTAAGCAGGGAGCTTGGGGTCGAAGCCAGGGTCAGAGTACACCGCGCACAGAGTTGCAGCACCGTCGGCAGATTGTGCCATTGGCAGCACGGTGGTGTTCAGTGTGCCGTCTTCACCTACCCATCCCTTGATTAATTGTAGCGCCACCAAATCCTCGCTCTGAGGGTCTTTCGCCGCATAGGCGAGAAAGCTTGGCGGCGCGGATGTTTCAGCGGCGGCTAGATCGCCACCCATGGGCACGCCGGTAGCGTAGCCGATTTCATCGCGATCGGTGGCGCTGCACAGATTCGGGTCGAAGTCCCAGCCAGCGAAAAATCGAGGCACTATACGTGGCCCGGAGGTGCCGAATACTTCACGCCTCAACATGGCATCAAATATCGCGTTACGGGTGTTTTGCTTAGCCCAGACGCCTGCCAGCCCGCCGGGATTACCGTCGATGCCGCTGGTCAATAGACCCGGCTGCAGCCGTTCCGCAGGTGTTGCTTCGCCGCTGACAGCGCCACCCCAACTATCTTCTCTAACTGCACCAGGAGTGGCCGTGTGGGTATCTGTTGAGGCGATGATGCCGAGTTTGATCGGGTTGAGGCCGATGCGTTGTTCTTCAGCAAGACCAATGGCCAGCGCTGAACGCTGAAAGTCCGTCGGGTGCACACAGCCTGCACCGAGCATGCCGTTACTACCGGTTTCGTTCGCCGCGCACTCGCGGGTGACTTCTTCGGCTCGCCCCAGTGTCAATTGGCTGCCTTGTTGGTTTCGTGTCACATAGCTTTTGGTTTCACCAATGTGCCTTACGGCTTCCGTCGAACACAGTTCGTCCGGCGCGCCAAGAATGCTGCTCAGACCATTAATGCACTCTGAGCCACCTTTGTGCTGGAATATTTCCATGATGGGTTCGCGATGTAAGCGGGTTCGTGCGTAGCCGCGCTTGGCTTCATCCGTATCTTCAAGCTGCATATAAGGCGCCATGCGGCCGTTGGCCAAATTGGTGTTGTGCGGAATGGTCAGGTAATCGCAACCCTCGGATAGGTCGCAGGCGACATCCAGAGCTGCCCACAGCTTGCTGTCGATGGGCGCATCGATATAGCTCACCGGTGATGCCGGTACATTGGCGTTGCGGAAAATGACATTGCGATGGTAGTTCGAGGTGCCCGGAGTGCCGGTGTATTCGTAGGCAACAAAACTCGTGAACTGACAGGGCTGGTTAGCTTCGTTGGCTGCGTTTTGAATTTCCTGCCAGGGTGCCTTGGCGAACTCCGGGCAAAGTTTGCCGTCTGCGCCGCAAACCTCGCTAATGCGTTCAGGTGTCTCGGTTGTTATTGAGGCAGCCAGCATCATCATGCCCTGACGCTCATCGGCACGATAGTTGATGCAAAATTCGTTGTCGTAGACGGGTGAACCCGGCGTTCGACAGAGTGCTCGCTCACCTAGAAATTCACCGTGATCTGTCACCGCGAGAAAATCCAACGGACGATCAATCTGCACGCTGCCGATGGGCTTGCCCTGTTCGTCCAGGGGAAAGAAGGGTATTGACCTGCCACGCGCGAATCGCTGAGCGTGGGCTGGCGTGGCGCCGGTACTGTTGGCGGCAGCGTCAAAAGAAAAGCTGGTGTGCACGTGTAAATCACCGAACAATGGCATGCCGTTGGCCGCCGCGTTGTCGCAACTTTCTTCGCTGACCGTTTCCCGTACTGGCATGGCAGGTGCTGCAGCAGGACTTTCCGCAGCAGAAGTTTGCGGTGGTTGATCCGGCTCGCCCTGACCACAGCCGGCCATAAAGATTGTGATTGCCCAGACGGCCCAAAAAGAGACGCCCCATACAGAATTAGACTTGCGCATCATTCCTCCACTTAGCGGCCGCAAGGGCCATCCCCACATTGAGATAATGTAACATGTGAGGCTAAGAGGAATGTAGAGGCATAGCGAGTCGTGACGGTGATTACTTGCGTGGAAGATCTGCGGCAATTGCACAAACGTCGCGTGCCGCGCATGTTCTACGACTATGCTGAGGCAGGGTCTTGGACAGAATCAACTTTTCGCCGCAATGAGGCCGCATTTCAGCAATTGAAATTGCGCCAGAGGGTTGCGGTAGACATCAGTGACAGGTCCATTGCAACCAGCATGCTGGGTGAAACCTGGGCCATGCCGGTAGGCCTCGCGCCGACCGGGTTGGCCGGCATGCAGCATGCCGACGGCGAAATTTTAGCGGCTCGTGCGGCGGAAAATTTTGGTGTGCCGTTTATCTTATCGACGATGAGCATTTGCTCCATGGAAGATGTTGCTGCGCACACGAGCAAACCTTTCTGGTTTCAACTCTATGTCATGAAAGACCGGGATTTCATTGCCAGTCTCATTGAACGGGCAAAACAGGCGGGTTGCTCCGCCTTGGTGTTGACCCTGGATCTGCAAATTCTCGGTCAGCGTCACAAAGACTTAAAGAACAAGATGACGACACCACCAAAGCTGACGATTGCCAACCTGATCAACATGGCGACCAAACCGCGCTGGTGTTTAGCCATGTTAGGCACCAAGCGTCGTGATTTTGGCAATATCATCGGGCACGCCAAGGGCGTTGGCGACCTGAGTTCTTTGTCTAGCTGGTCTGCAGAGCAATTGGACCCAACGCTCAATTGGGAAGATGTAGCCTGGGTTAAGGAGCAGTGGGGTGGCAAGCTCATACTGAAGGGCCTGATGGATGCGCAAGATGCTTCCCGGGCGGTGGACACCGGCGCCGATGCGCTTATTGTCTCTAATCATGGTGGTCGCCAGTTGGACGGTGCACCAGCCACCATCGAGGTGCTGCCGCAGATTTGTCAAGCGGTTGGAGATCGAACAGAGATCTGGCTGGATGGCGGTATTCGCACCGGTCAGGATGTGTTGCGGGCCATGGCGCTCGGTGCTCAGGGTACGTTTATCGGCAGGGCGTTCCTTAATGGATTGGGTGCCATGGGCGAGGCAGGTGTGACCAGATGTTTGCAGATCATTGCTCAAGAACTCGATCTGAGTATGGCTTTCTGTGGGCATACCGATATCAATCAGGTAGATTCTTCCACGATCTGGACAAAAGATCCTATCGACTAGGGAACTAATATGAGTGATCTGGCAAGCATTGCACCGGCATTTGTCGAAATGGCGCACAAGATCGTGTGGTGTAATGTGGCAACAGTAGACAAAAAAGGACGACCACGCTCGCGCATATTACATCCCATCTGGGAATGGGATGGCGAAAATCTGGTGGGTTGGATCGCAACAGGTCCGACACCGACCAAGCTTGCCCACCTGCAGGCGAGCCCATTCGTATCTTGCAACTATTGGACACCGGATCACGATACCTGTGTTGCCGAATGCGCAGCGTCATGGGTTGAAGATGCGGCAGGTAAGGCCGCGGTTTGGGACAAGTTGGCCAATGGCCCGGCACCGGTCGGTTACGATCCGGCGATTATTCCCGGGTGGGAGAATTCTGAGTCGCCGGGCTTCATTGGCATGCGCCTGGACCCGTGGCGGTTGCGCGTGATGCCAGGTGCGGCGATGTTAACCGGTGAGGGTGTTCAGGTTTGGCAACGTTAAATAACGTTTTTTTGAGATGGAGAAGTAAATGGCGATAGCAACGGAATTATTTGATTTGACCGGACAAGTGGCATTGATTACCGGTGCATCCAAGGGCATGGGTCAGGCCATGGCGACTGCCTTGGCAGAACATGGCAGCCGGGTGGTTATTTCCAGCCGCAAACTTGACCAGTGTGAGATTGTTGCAGCCCAGATTAACGAGCTGTGTGGCGACGAGCGCGCCATCGCGATCGCCTGCAACATTGGTTACAAAGAGCAGTTGCAAGCGTTGGTTGATGAAACCCGGGAACGGCTTGGTCCTATCGACACGTTGATCGCGAACGCTGGTATAAACCCGTTTTACGGTTCCATGACAGATATTCCTGACAGCGCCTTCGACAAAATTCTCGCCAGTAACGTGCGCTCGAATCACTGGCTGTGTCAGATGGTGGCACCCGACATGCTGGCAAAAGGTCGAGGTTCGATCATGGTGACCTCAAGTACTGGTGCGTTTGCCGGCTCTGAAGTTCTTGGTACCTACAATATTTCGAAACTGGCTGACATCGCCCTGGTACGCAACCTGGCATTGGAATGGGGGCCGAAAGGCGTGCGGGTCAATGCCATTTGCCCAGGCCTGGTAAGGACCGAATTTGCACGAGCGCTTTGGGACAATGAAGAGTCTGAGAAACGTGTTAACGAACAGACGCCGCTGCGACGCTTGGGAGAATCTGAAGATTTCAAAGGTGTCGCCGTCTATCTAGCTTCGGATGCGAGCGCGTTTATGACCGGTCAGGCAGTAACGCTTTGCGGCGGTACGCATATGTATCGATGACCATGCAGTGGGTTGATCCGTATCCGGGCTTTGTCTATGACGAAGACCATATTGAGATCACAGCGACACACCAGGCCGAGAAACTAGCCGCCTGTGGCATCGATGCCGAAGTGTTCGGTGCCCACGCCGATCCATCGTTTTTCATCGGCCTGGCAATTCATGCCGGGATCAAGAGCGGCATCACGGCGGAAGGCAATATCAATATGTCGCAGTCGGTAATCCAGCACCGGCCGGTGCTGCTCGGTGAAAGGTTAAGGGTAACCGGCAGTATCACTGCGGTGGAGTCTGTACCACGAGGCAGCACCCTGCACACCGAAGTACAGTTTGAAGGCGTTGACGGTCGGGTCGTGATCACCGCAAATCGAGTGTCTCTCAAACCCGATCCGGACAAGGTCGGTACCCGGGGGGCAGGAGAAAAACCTCCACCCTTGATACCTGACCCAGCGGTGTTAGAGCAGGAGTTGGCTTACCAACTGACCCCTCAGGGTGTCAAAGCCTATAGCAGTGAGGGCAACAGCATTCACTATGAGGAAGATGCAGCCAAACGCGCCGGCTTTCGGGCACCGCTGATTGGTGGTGGCATGGGCGTGCATTTTCTGATGGCGGCGTTGTGGCGGATTCGACCGCCACAATCGTTGCGCGCAGATATCTATTTTCGCCGACCGATATTCTGGGATGAACAGGTGAGGGTCGCGATGGACGATCTTGCAACGCCGACCGTCATGGCGTTGCTCAAGCCTGAAGGTAAAGTCGGCACCGAACTGGCGCTACTGGAACTGACCACGCAGTAACTCGAGGAACTCCCGTGCAGACCATTGCATTCGCCGAACTGAGCATCGTCTTCATTCCCGCGGCGCTGCTGCTGATTGTGATGTATCGCTGGCGACTCAACGCCTGGAACGGTCTGTACGCAAACGCTCGCATGCTGATACAGCTATTGCTGGTTGGCTATCTGTTGACCTATGCCTTCGAAACCAGCTACCCGGGGATTATTGTCGCACTCGTCACCATGATGATCGTGGTGTCTGCGTGGATTGCGTTTCGATCGTTTGAGGTAGGTGGGGTACGACCCTATTTCATTATCCTCGCCTCCATTGGTGGCCCCGGCCTTGTTTTGTTAGTGTTGGTGACCCAGTTCGTGTTGGAGATGCCACGTTGGTTCGAACCGCGTCTGGTGATTCCTATCGCGGGTATGATCTTTGCGAACTCGATGAATACCGTCAGTCTGGCCGCGGAACGCTTCGAAGCTGAGCTGGCGCGCCGTGAAAATCTTCAGGATGCCAGGCGAACCGCGTTAGACGCAGCACTTATCCCCCAGGTGAACAGCCTGTTTGCGGTTGGCCTGGTTTCGCTGCCCGGCATGATGACCGGGCAGATTCTCTCTGGCGTCGACCCACTGATCGCCGTGCGCTATCAGATCATGGTGATGTGGATGATATTTTCATCAGGCGGATTGGCAGCAGTGATGTACCTCATGCTGCGCAAGCGCATGGTTGAAAACGATGCGATTTGACCTGAGCTAACTGCTCTCAGCGATAAATACAGGTATCAAACGGGAAGTTTTCGTCTGATATTCGGCGTAGGGCGGGAAGGCTTCCACTGCAGCGTCCCAGATTTTTTGTCGCTCATCTCCCTCCGCAACTTCCCGAGCCTGCATTTTATAGACCTGAGTTTCATCACGAATTTCGACGTCCGAGTTCGCGCGTATGTTGTAGACCCAGACCGGGTTCTTCGGCGCGCCACCCATTGAGCCTATGAGGGCGTAGCTGTCGCCAACTTTGACGCGCATCAGTGGCGTTTTACGAGTTGCTCCGGTTTTGACACCGGTATGGGTGACAATGATGCAGGGCATGCCGGTCTCCATCAGCGTGGTGCCTTCTGTACCACCGCTGCCTTCATACAACTCTACTTGCTTGCGTACCCAATTTACCGGGGTTGGAATGTACTCAGCCATCTCTTGTCTCCAGGGATATGTGTTCAATGCTGCAATGCAGGGAGTATGTTGAATGCGGCTGACGATTGCTATATCCACCCGGGCTTAGCTGTAGAATCTCTGTTTAACCAGCTTGAGTCTCGTTCCTGATCATCGCATGACTGCAGAAAACCAGCAGAATAACGTCACCTTGGGCGCACTATGTATGTGCGCGGCCATGATCGCCGGTACTTCAATTGATATTTCGGTCAAAGCCCTGGCGCCAACCTATAGCACCGCACAGATTGTTTTCTTGCGCAGCGCGATCGCATTACCACTTGTTCTAGCATTGGTGTGGCACCGCGTCGGACTGTCAGCGCTGTCGACGGCAGGATGGGGATGGCAGTTGTGGCGCGGCTTGTTAACGGCTGGCGCCAGTTTCGGCTTCTTTTACGGCTTGATCTACATACCGCTTGTCACCGCGTTAATGCTGGCCTATGTCGGGCCTGTATTGATTGTGCTGCTGGCCAGACCTTTGTTGGGTGAACATATCAGTCCGGGAAGATTGGTCGGTGTCATGTTGGGGTTTGCTGGCGTTGTGTTTGTCATCTCGCCGGGTAGTTTGACCATCGAGCCCGCTATATGGTCGATTCTGGGCAGCGCATTGTGTTGGGCCCTGCTGTCCATCAGCAACCGACAATTGGCGACCAAAGTGTCGACGCCGGTGCTCACTTTCTATACCTATCCCGTCAGTCTGGTGATCGCCGCGGTGTGGACCTGGGGTGCCTGGATAACACCTGCACCAATGGATTGGTTGTTGTTTTCGGTTACTGCCTTGGGCAGTGCACTGGCGCATGGATTTGCTGCGCTGGCCTACCGTTACGCCGCCGCCGGGGTGGTGGCACCGTTCGAGTACACCGCGTTGATCTGGATCTCGCTGGCAGGATTTCTGTTCTGGGGCGAGGTGCCTGCCTGGACGGTGTGGGTGGGTGGTAGCGCGGTTATTCTCGGTGGTATTGTGGCGCTGCGCGGTTAGCGGGTTATTTCGGCAACCGCACTTTAGCTGTACCAAACACGCGGGTTTCTCCGGCGCTGTTCTTCAACGTCATGTCGAGTTCGACCAGGCCTTCATCTTCATCGATATCTGTTACCACCGCGCCGATAATACAAGGCTCATCGGCAATCATAGGTGCTCGAAATACTGTGTCGATGTTTTCGACCCTGGCGCCAGCACACCATTGGTGAATGGTTGAGGTCAGAAATCCCATACCCATGATGCCGGGTACCAGTGCGCCGGGCAGCCCTTGTTTACGAGCGCCTTCATGGTCTCCAAAACGCGCGCCGGACCAACCCACGGCGCTGGCGAATTCTGCCACCACGCTCAGCGAGGTGTCCGGGATGAATGTCGGTAGTTCGGCGCCGAATTCGACGTCTTTGATGGTTTCAATACTCATGCGTCTGGCCTTTCTCGAATGATCATGCTGGAGTCCATGGTGGCCAGGTGTTTTTCGCTTTTATCGAATAACTCCATGCGCGCAACAATGAGTATCATGCGCCCGGAACGACCCTTTTTGTCGTATATGTCGTGTAAGTGTGTGCGTCCAATGAGTTCCTCACCGGCGCGTACCGGTGCATGCACCGCGACCGCTTTACCACCGTCCATGGGGATGCCGCCAAGGGAAGGAAAGTCGATGGGCAGATGGCGCCCTGATGCCAGGCTGCACAAATAGGCAGGTGGTGCCTGGAAGTCAGGATGATCCGGATCGGTGAACTCGGGCCGGAGTTCACCTGAAGCCTTGGCGACAGCAACGATCTTTGCCGCATCAATTTCAAACTCGCGGCGATCGAAATCCTGGTTGAGAAAGTTCGATTTCAGTTCGTCAATATCGATCATGTCTGTCTGCCTTTTGTCTGGGCCCCATCGAAGGACACCGGATCATACGGGGTCCGTTCCAACTTGCAACTCGATCGCTAAAACCGGCAGTAGTTGAAAGCAATTGAATTTATGGGGATGCTGGGTAACTGGTAATTAATTTGGAATCGTTATGGGACCATTGAGTGGAGTCAAGGTTATAGAATTACAAGGCATTGGGCCTGGACCCTTCTGCGGCATGATGCTGGCAGACATGGGGGCGGAAATCATTCGTATCGACCGGGCGGGCTCGGTCGGACAGGACGCTAATGTCACAGATATTCTCGCGCGCGGTCGTAAGAGCATCGGCGTCGATCTGAAAAACGCAGACGGTGTGGAGACTGTGCTACGTCTGATTGAACAAGCGGATGTGCTGATTGAAGGTTTTCGTCCCGGTGTTACCGAACGGCTTGGTGTAGGTCCGGATGTTTGTCTGGCGCGGAATCCGCGGCTGATATATGGGCGTATGACGGGTTGGGGGCAGACCGGATCCATGGCCTCGGTAGCCGGCCACGACATCAACTACATCTCGTTATCCGGTACTTTGCATGCGATCGGTAATAAAGATGGCAATCCTGTGCCACCGCTCAATCTGGTCGGTGATTTCGGCGGTGGTGGCATGTTGTTGGCGTTCGGCATCGCCGCGGCACTGTTTGAGACCGCAAACTCCGGTCGCGGGCAGGTCATCGATGCCGCCATGACCGATGGTTCTGCACTGCTCATGAACGCCGTTTTCGGCATCATGAATACCGGCCGCTGGTCTGAAGCCCGGGGCACGAATCTGCTGGATGGGGGCGCGCACTTTTACGGCACCTACGCCACCTCGGATGGCAAGCACGTTTCGATTGGTTCTATTGAACCTCAGTTCTACGCCTTGTTGCTCGAGAAAACCGGCTTGGACACCGATGCTGATTTGCCAAAACAAATGAGCAGAGCGGACTGGCCTGCAGTGAGGGCAAAGCTGGAAGGTATTTTTGCCAGCAAAACCCGCGATGAGTGGGACGAGATTATGCTCGGCACAGACATTTGCTACGCGCCGGTGCTTAATTTCGAAGAAGCCATGGCCAACCCACACAATCAAGCACGGCAAACGTTCAAAGAAAATTCCGGCGTCAAACAAGCAGCACCGGCACCTCGATTTTCCCGTACGGAACCACAACTGCCCGATGTTGCGGTGGCGCCTGGGGCCAATACCGACGAAATACTGCTGAGTTTGGGTCTATCCACAGCTGAAGTTGAAAGTTTAAAAGCCGCTGGCGCTGTGGTTTAGCAACTTACAAGTTGATTGCACCCGACGGACTGACATTTGCGGAGCATATGCTGCGTAGATATGAAGTTCGCACAGTTCGTTGGGAGATGAGATATGTCGCGTAAGCTTTTGTTAATAATAGCTTTAAGCTTTACCTTGTTTTCATCTGTAGCGTCTGCTGCAGATATAGTGAAATGGGTAGACGCAGTCGGCAGAACGCATTTCGGCAATGCGCAGTGCGCGCCTGCTGGCGCGGGGGTTGGCGGGGGTTTAGCGGCCGTAGAGGGAGCCATCGCGGGCACGCGCAGCCATTCCAGACGCATTTAATCTGACTGCAGCAGCCCTTCGATTTCAAAATCGATGCGTGCCTTGGCACTGCGGTAGTCCATACCTGCCTGTTCGGCGAGGCGCAGTACATCTTCATGTTCAGATTTCCAGCGCTTTTGGCCATTGGGTTGGGTAACGCGTTTGACGCTTACCTCGCCAAGCGTAGTGGTCAAAGTGAGCTGCTCTCGGGGTAGAACGCGCTTGTCGAATTCGAATACCCGTAAACCGATGGTGGTGGAGCGATTCAGTATTTCGTCTATGACCCGGTCTTTGTGCTCAGGCTCACTCAGCGCGATCAGACAATGTGCCGGACGTGACTTCTTCATGATAATCGGCGTGAGATACACATCCACCGCACCCGCTGCAAATATCGCCTGCATCAGCGGTTCGTAGGCCTCAGGTGACATGTCATCAATATTGGCTTCGATTTTGTAGTGTGTGTTACTTGATTTGCTTGTCTTTGTTGTTGTGTAGCTGCCTAAGGCGACGCGTAGCACGTTAGGGATCTCAAAATCTTTGTGGCCGATGCCGTAGCCAATTCTGATGGGTGTGAAGATACCTTTTGGTTGATACTCACTGACGCTTGCAGCGAGGATTGCAGCGCCGGTTGGTGTGGTGGATTCGCCGGAAACACCACCGTAGGTGCAAGGTGCATTAGCCAACAGCTCTTGAGTCGCCGGCGCCGGCACCGGAAAGCGTCCGTGCGCGCAATCGACAAAGCCGCTGCCTACCTCTATGGGATTGCACAGCACCACATCCGGTTGGAAGTGCTCGATACACAAAGCGGCAGCCACAATGTCGACGATTGAATCGACGGCACCTACTTCGTGAAAGTGAACTTTGTCGGCGGGCACATTGTGAATTTTACCCTCGGCGAGCGCGATTGCCTGAAATATTGCCAACGCGCGGCTTTCAACTTGTGGGTCGAACTCCGCGTCTTTGATCATCTTGACGATGGTGCTGTGATGACGATGGTCGTGGGTGTCTACAGTCGAGACCGAGGCGCGTGTGCCGGATATGCCCATTTTCTGCCCGGGTCTAAGTTCGAGAGTGAACTCGGCTGAGACCGGTAATTTTGCCAGTTGCTCGCGTAACCATTGTTCCGGCACGCCCAGGTCAACCAGGGCTGCCAGGTGCATATCACCCGACAGCCCGCAACTGGGTTGGTAGAAGAGGGCTGTTAAATTCTCAGGCAATATTGAAATAGTCCGCTGAAGTGGCGGCAGCGGTGAAATTCTCTTTCAAATGCATGAGAGATTGCATGTCGGCGTTGACTACGTCGAGACCATTTTCCAGCACAAATGCGTAGCTGCGTTGAAACTCTGAAAGTTTGGCGGCTAACAGTTTTTGATCGTAGAAGTTGTCGAACGCTGCGGGGTTACCCCAGCCGAGCCAGGCGCGACCTGCCAGAAAACGTCCAGCTTTCATGCCGACCAGCCCCATGCCTGATGCCCGCGCCTCTTCGAGTAACGGTCGTATCTCTTTCATTGGCGGCGTGCCTTCGAGGATCGACTTGTCCTGCCAGTCGTACCAACCACCCGGGGTGATGGCGATCATGGCCAGGCTGAACCAACCGGTATCGATCGCCGCTTTGAGCACGTTCGCCGCATTCTGATGGGTTGAAAGCCCTAAATGGGACACCTTGCCGGCAGCTTTGGCATTTTCGAATGAACGATGCAGTTCTTCGTTGGTGATGACGCTGACGTTGTTAGACGCCATGTAGTAGTACGCGTCGACATGTTCGATATCCAGGCCTTTGAGGCTACGATCAAGATTTCCGCTCCACCCTTTGGCGGCTTGTTTAGCCTGGTCTACGGTGACGGTTTCGTCCCAGTCTATATCCACGGGCACGTAAGCCTTGGAGATCAGGAAGATGTCATCGCGCTTTTCCTTCAGGAAAGGAGCGAGGTTTCTTTCCGCGTCGTCGTAGTAGTCTTCGAAACCAACATCGAATGTGTTTACCCCTGCATCGAATGCGGCGTGTAACAGATCATCATGTCGGTCGCCGGAAAGCGTTGCCCCGCAACCAAATACCAGACGGCTTGAATTGTGTCCGGTGCGTCCCAGTTTGCGATATTGCATTTGCGGCCAGGGCGCGCCTAGCCCTGCTGCTTCTTTGCCTTCAAACACAGATGCTTTCACGTCACCGGATTTGAGCAGAGCCTGGGCGCTCACCCCCAACAGGGTAGCGTATTGCACAAAGCGCCTGCGGCTACTGGAAAGGTTGTTGGAGAGAGTGCGGGACAGATCAGAATCGGTCATGAGGGCTCCGTCGCCTTGAGAGGCTTGATTGGTATTCAGTTGCAGACTATACGCCGGCTAAACGTGTGGGATCAATTAGTGTAGGGTGTTGATGTTAGCCTGGGAGATGCCATTTGGAAGCGATCAGAAGCGTTTCGATCACGATACTGTTGAGTTTGCTTCTGACTGCGTTCGCCACGCCGGCGTCGGCAGAGCTGGATCTTACACCACTACCAGACACAGCATGGTCACGGGGTTTTGCAGCACACCTGGCATCTCGCGCCGGTTTTGGTGCCACTTCATCAGAACTCGATGCCTTGGAGCGGCTCTCGCCGCGGCAAGCGGTGCAACGCTTCATTCGAGGCCTGGATACCCAGACACTCGCGGCGTTCGATCATTCCGGAGTGTTCGACGAAGGTCTTGATCCCTTCCCGGCGAGCCGTCCAGCGACCACGGAGTTGGCCAAACAGCAGGGTCATGCGCTCGGTGTCGATGTGAAACCCGGCGGCAACCGACCACTACAACCGGTGGTGAATAAATTTTTCTACTGGCTGCGTGCGAGCCGGTTGGAAACCGACCGTGTCGCTTACTGGTGGGCCAATCGCATGCTCACCTCCACCCATCCGCTGCAAGAAAAGATGGCACTGTTCTGGCACGGTCACTTTGCGACCAACGAAGATAAGGTGCGGGATTACCGCAAAATGCACCAGCAGTTGGTGTTGTTTCAGGCGTATGGCCTCGGTGGTTTTCGCGAACTGCTCATCGGTGTTGCTCAAGGCCCGGCAATGCTGGCATTTCTCGATGCCGGCGTGAACACCAAAGACTCGCCCAATGAGAATTTTGCCCGTGAGATCATGGAACTGTTCACCATGGGCGTCGGACATTACACCGAACGAGATGTGCAGGAAGCCGCTCGGGCCTTTACCGGATGGAATTTTGTCGGCTTGGAATTTCACATCAACGAAGCACAACACGATGCGCAAGCCAAATCTTTCCTTGGTCAAGAGGGTAACTTCGACGGTGTCGAAGTCATCGACATCATTCTTGAGCAGCCGGTAACTGCAGAGTATATCGCCAGTAAGATCTATCGATACTTTGTCAACGAAATCCTCGACCCTGCAGATCAGGCGCAGTTGGGTAGCGTATTGCGCGAGTTGGACTATGACGTCGGCGCTTATCTACAGGTGCTGTTCGGCTCCGAGGATTTTTATCGGCGTGCCAATGTCGGCTCTCGGATCAAAAGCCCAGTGGAGTTGTTAGTCTCTACCTACCGTCACCTAGGTCTGACCAGAGTGCCCGGCGTACCCGATTTTAATGTGGTGAGCGGTGCCTTGGGTCAGCGACTGCTGCATCCGCCGACGGTTGCCGGTTGGTCCCAGGGCCGTAGTTGGATTACCCCGAGCCTGATGTTTGAGCGCAGTAATTTCGGTCTGGATGTGCTGTTTCCGGACATAGGCTTTGTGCCTTTAGACAGATATCCCGGCTATACCGCCGAGATTGTCAACGTACAAAATCGCCTGCGTCAGGGCATGAGCGTATCCGCTGCTACCAGGCCCACTGGCATAAGCGGCGGAGAGGATGAAATGGCCGCATCCAATTTACTTGCGGATCGCGATGAAGATTTCAATACCCGCATCGGCAGCATGCGGGGCTGGCAAATGGCCTTGGAGCGGGTAAAGCCAATTTCCCGGCACGTCGCAGATCTTGATCTGGCCGGTCTGGTGCTAGAGGCGGAATGCACAACGCCAATGCAGGTAGTGGAGTATTTTGTCGCTGAGTTTTTTGCGGTTGAGGTGACGGGCTCACGTAAGGCGGAGTTGGCGGCTTCGTTAACGACGGAGTTGGGCACGGCAGATGTTGCCTCGACCAGCACATTTTTAGAAGAACCATTGCGTAAATTGTTGCACCAGATGTTCAGTTTGCCGGAATATCAGCTGGGTTAAGCGAGGACCGTTGGCATGAACCGAAGACGATTCCTGAACTCCACTATCGGCGTTGCGGGCCTGAGTTGGTTGCCGCATTTGAGTGCGCGAGTCGAATCTGCGCACGAGGCGCCAATCCTGGTAGCCATCGAGTTGTCGGGCGGTAACGATGGTCTTAACTCGGTAGTGCCCTATGCGGATGATGCTTACTATCGTTTGAGACCAACCATCGGCATCCCTGCAAACCAGTTGCTCAAACTGGATGACCACTATGGCTTCAATCCAGGCATGTTGGGTCTGCAGCGATTGTGGCAAGAGGGTCAGTTAGCGATCGTGCACGGCTGTGGCTACGAACGACCGTCATACTCACACTTTACCTCCATGGCCTATTGGCACACCGGGGTGCCGCATCGCGGTGATGAATTTGGCTGGATGGGCAGGTTGGCGGATGTGTTATCGCCGACACGCAAAGATGACATGCTCATCAATGTAGCCGCGACACAATCTCTGGCAGTAAAGAGTTCGGTGCATACACCGGTGGTGTTCGACGATCCGGAGCGGTTCCAACGCCATCGTTGGATGGCCTCAGCAGCGCAGGAATTGACGGGGCAGCATTCGACGGCCAGCAGCTCGCCAGCCGATGCAGTTGAGGCCAACGCCGCTCGAGCGTTTCTAAACGCGGTTGACCAAAGTGCGCAGGTGTCTTCTGCACGCATTCGTCGGGCATGGAAGGAATACGCGACCCCGGTTGACTATGGGATAGCGCCCATGGATTTACCTAAGGTGGCAGCCTGCATCAAGGCTGGCCTGCCTACGCAGCTGTATCACGTTTCCTTCAGGAATAATTCTTTTGACACGCATGTTCAACAACCGGCTCTGCATCGCCGTTTGTTGAGTTATGCCTGCGACGGTATACACGGTTTTATTCGTGACTTGGAGCGTATTGGTGAGGCTAGACGTGTGCTGGTCATGGTCTACTCGGAGTTCGGCCGGCGGGTACCGGAGAATGCTAATCTCGGCACCGATCACGGCAGCGCCAATGTCATGTTGCTGGCCGGTGTAGGGCTTAACGGCGGTCATTACGGGCGCCAACCCAGTCTCACAGAGCTCGTAGACGGCGACAATCTGGCACACACCACCGACTTCCGTCAGGTTTACGCCACCGTCATGCAAGACTGGTTAAATGTAGACGCGCAGCAAGTGTTGCACGAGGAATTTGAAACATTGCCCATACTGCGGAGTGTTTGATATGGAATTTTGGACGGCAACCGTTGCCTCTCCGCGTGGCAGTGCTGAATTCGCCGCCCACGCCGAGGATGCAGGTTGGGACGGCATGCTGGTGGTCGACTCACAGAATCTTTCCGGTGACCCGTATGTTTCTCTGGCCATGGCAGCAGGTGGCAGCATTGATCTGGGGTTAGGTACCGGGGTCACCAATCCCGTTACCCGGCACGCGGCGGTTACCGCTACCTCTGCCGCCAGTGTGCAGAAGATATCCGCGGGCCGCATGGTGCTGGGGATCGGTCGTGGAGACAGTGCGTTGGCTCATCTTGGCCATGCGCCGGCGAAACTCAAGTGGTTCGAAAGCTATCTCGAAAACCTGCAAGCCTATCTCAATGGTAACGAGGTGCCCTTTGCCAACACCGGCATTACTGCTGAGGTTGCGCCGCTGGTCGATCAACTCGGTCTGGCGGGTGCGCCGTCGGCGAGCGCCATCGAATGGATGGGCAATACGCCAAAAGTACCAGTGGAGGTGGCGGCGACCGGGCCAAAGGTCATAGCCATCGCCGCGCGGCATGCGGAACGCATCATGTTTGCAGTGGGCGCTGAAACCAAACGCTTGCAGTGGGCTATCGATACGGCGCGTGAAGCAGCCTTGGCTGCAGGCCGCGATTTACAAACATTGAAGTTCGGGGCCTATGTAAACGTGGTCTGCCATGCCGACCTGGCTGTTGGCAGAGAGTTGGCGCGGGCCGGTACGGGTCTGTTTGCACGTTTTTCCGTGATGCATGGCAAGATCGCCGGACCGGTCGATGCGCATCAGGCAGAAGTGTTGCACAACATCCATGATCGCTATGACATGAACGCCCATGGCAAACAAGATGGTCAACAGACCACCGCGTTGACCGACGAGTTCATGGATCAGTTCTCGATTCTAGGCGATGCCGGTCACTGCATTGAGCGGTTGCGAGGCTTGCAGGCTCTAGGCATAGACAAAGTTGCCATCAGCGGCCCGACATTTATGGCGCGCACAGAACAAGCGCAACAGGCAGCCAGCCAATTTGCTGCTGAGGTGATGCCCAGTCTGCGTTAGTCGCTCAGTCATCTAAGGTTTCACTCAGAAGCACCCCATCCGTTTCCAAGCGATCGAGTTGTTGCTCCGACAGTCCCAGACGCGCGTGCAACTCCCGGCGGTTATCCGCGCCGCGCAAATAGGCACCGCTGCGAGGCCCGGCACTGCTGCCGGAAAATCTTGCAGGTGAACGTGGTACCAGGCGCTGGGTACCATTGATGTCGAGTTCGATCAGAGCGTTGCGATGCACAGCCCAATCTTCGTTGGCCGCGTCACGTAAAGTTTTCACCGTGCCCAGCGGTATGCGCGCACTGTCCAATGCCAGTTCGAAGTCTGCTACATTGTCGAATTCATCGGCCCAGCTTTGCATCAGCGCACGAATTTCTTCTTCGTGGCCTTGTGTATCGGTGGGCTCAGACCAGCCCCGTTGTTGCAACTCGTCCTCTCGCCCCAGAGCTTTGGCGACGCCGAAGATCGAGGTCGTGGGATTGCCGGGTACTTGCACCCAGGAATCGTCAGCCAGACGTAGCAGCGCTGCCTTGCCTGGTCTGAAAGGGCTGATCTCGTCGCCCAGCCCGCCATTGATCTCCACCGCAGAAAATTCATTAGTGGCGAGCATGGTTTCTGCCATGGTGACATCGATATGTTGGCCTTTGCCGGTGCGTTCGCGATGAAACAACGCAGCCAGAATAGCGCTGGCGGCTTGGGAACCCACGGCAAAATCAACATGGGAAACCGCCTCGGGTATCGGGTCGGTACCGCGTTCACGTGCATTCATGTCCAACAGTCCGAGTTCGGCATGGATCACCGGTGCGTAGGCGCGGCGATGAGCAGCGGGGCCATCCTGACCATAGCCGGTGATCGAGCAATACACGATGCTTGGGTTGAGTTTGCGAATATCTTCGTAGCCGATGCCTAGGCGTGCCGCCACACCGGGCCGGTAATTTTCTACCACCACATCCGCCTTAGCCGCCAGTTGCAGCACGATGGCCAGACCTTCGGGCTTGGTCAAATCGATGCACAAATGCGCCTTGCCGGCATTTTGCTGGGCGAAACCGAGCGCTACACCGTTTGCCTTCGGCACACCTTGGCGCATGAGATCACCTTCCGGCGGTTCTACTTTAATGACATCTGCACCGTAGTCGCACAGCGTACGAGTGCAGGCAGGACCGGCTACCACCCGGGTCATATCTAGTACTGTTAAACCTTCAAGCAACATGAAATCCACTCTATGATGATCCCCGAATATTAGGGGAAGAAACTTGGCTGAGACTATACAGGATCACAATGAAGCACCGGATCCGCCACCCGGTGTCTTCTCAAAGGAGGCCAGACATTATGCGTTGAGCATATTGGTGGTGGTCTACACATTTAATTTCATTGACCGGCAGATTTTGTCGATCTTGTTAGAACCGATCAAACAAGACCTGGGCTTGTCTGATACTCAGTTGGGCATGCTGACCGGGTTCGCCTTTGCCCTGTTTTATGCCACTTTGGGCATACCCATCGCGCGTTATGCCGATAGAGGCAACCGCCGCAATTTAATAGTCGTAGCGTTGACGGTCTGGAGCGCCATGACGGCATTGTCGGGCGTTGCACAGAACTTCTGGCATCTATTGGCGGCGCGCATCGGCGTTGGCGTAGGAGAGGCCGGCTGTAGCCCGCCGGCACACTCCATGATCGCAGACTATTTCCCCGCCGAAAAACGCGCCACCGCGCTTGGCATCTATTCGCTGGGCATTCCTATCGGAATTTTGTTCGGCTTTATCGCGGGCGGCTGGTTGAACGAGTTTTTTGGCTGGCGGGTTGCATTTTTTGTCGTCGGCGTACCTGGTCTGCTGCTGGCCATTCTAGTGCGATATGGCCTGCGTGAACCGACCCGGGGAATGGCCGAAGGGCGTGAGGATGTTGGCATACAACCGACTATCAAAGAGACCTTCCGCTTCCTGTGGGCTAAACGTTCGTTTCGTCATCTTTCATTTGCCGGTGCACTCACTGCATTTGTCGGCTACGGCGTCGTCACCTGGGTGCCGTCGTTTTTGATCCGCTCTCATGGCATGGATACCGGGGAAGCTGGAACCTTTCTTGGTCTGATTCTTGGGATCCCTGGAGGTATCGGTATAGTTTTAGGTGGTTGGATGGCCGACCGTTATGGTTCGCGAGACACGCGCTGGTACCTATGGGTGGTCAGCATAGCGTTGCTGTTGGGAACGCCGTTTGCTTTCGGCATCTATCTCTCGGATACGCCCACGATGTCGTTGCTGTTCCTGATTATGCCGGTGCTGTTGGGGAACTTTTATCAGGCCACGACGTTTTCTCAGGTACAGGGGTTGGTGACTTTGCGCATGCGGTCAGTAGCGGCGGCGGTGCTGCTGTTTATCCTCAACATCATCGGGCTGGGTGCTGGACCTCAAGCGGTCGGCGTGGTTAGTGATTTGTTACGTGATCAATACGGCGAGGAATCGTTACGCTACAGTTTGTTGATTTTTTCCTTCGTAAATATCTGGGCGGCGTATCACTTCTATGTTGCGGGAAAGTATTTGAAAGATGATTTAGTGAAGGAATAGATTCATGAATAAACGCAATGTTGTCGGCATTCTCGCCCTGTTCAGTTTGTATGGCTGTGGTGAGGGTCAGGGAGTTGTAGAGCCCGAGATGGTTGCCGAGCCTGCCAGCGGGCCGCCAAATATCGTGTTGTTGTTTGCGGATGATATGGGTTATGGCGATCTCGGCAGTTATGGTCATCCTTATAATCGTACGCCTAATATCGACCAGCTAGCCGCTGAGGGTCAGCGTTGGACGGACTTCTATGTAGCGGCGTCAGTGTGCACGCCCAGCCGGGGAGCATTGCTGACCGGCCGCATTCCCGTTCGCACGGGTATCTACGGCGATCAGATACCGGTGTACTTTCCCGATGATCCAGGTGGCCTGCCCGCCCGGGAAGTGACGATGGCGGAGGCATTGCAGGATGTCGGCTATCGCACCGGTATATTCGGCAAATGGCATCTGGGCGATGCAAAAGCCGCTTGGCCAACCCGGCATGGCTTTGACGAGTGGCTGGGATTGCCATACTCCAACGACATGGACTGGGTCGGTGGACGCACCGTTGAGGAGGCGATGATCAAGTATGCCGACCCCAAGTTAGAATATTGGGCCGTGCCGCTGTTACGCAGTTCAGTCACCGCGGATGGTTATAGTGATGAAACGCTTGAGCAACCTGCCCAGCAGACGACACTGACAAAGCGATATACCGAAGCGGTCATCGACTTCATGCGTCGCTCTGGAGACCAGCCGTTTTTCGCCTATCTGCCGTACACCATGCCGCATACACCGCTGTTTCGTAGCGCCGGGTTTGTGCACAGAAGTCTCGGCGGTCGTTATGGTGATGTCATCGAAGAAATCGACTGGAGTGTCGGCGAGATCAAGCAAGCACTGTTCGACCTCGGCATTGCAGACAACACCCTGGTGATCTTCACCAGTGATAACGGACCGTGGCTGGCGATGAAGACTGAAGGTGGGCGTGCGGGGTTGTTGCGTCACGGCAAAGGTACCACCTTCGAAGGTGGTATGAGGGTGCCCGCGGTGTTCTGGTGGCCGGGTAGAGTGCAACAGGGTGTGGTCAGCGAGATCGGTTCTACGCTGGATATATTCGCTACCGTAGCGGCGCTCGCTGGCGCTGACGCCAGCAGTGCAGTTGATGGTGTAGATCTGGCGCCGGTACTGTTCGCAGGTGAGGCCAGCCCACGAAACGAAATTTCATACTATCGCGGCAGTGAGCTTTATGCCTATCGTGTGGGGCCCTGGAAAGCGCATTTCGTCACCGAGGGTCGATATCGTCAGCCGCCGGAACGTGAAGAACATGAAGTGCCGCTGCTCTACAATTTGATGATCGATCCGTCTGAACGGTTTGATGTGGCAGCCGATAATGCCGACGCACTGGCAATAGTGATAGCGGCAGTGCAGCGGCATAAAGCCGGCGTGGTCATAGCACCGCCTGAGTTGGACAAGAAGCTGGCGGTTGGCGCAGGGTAGACGCGTCTACTCGGCGCGCTGTCGCAAAAAGGAGTTGTGGTAATTCTGCTTGTGTTAATAATGGGGCTGCATAATTTTAGGTGATTTATGAGTAGCGTGATGCAAGAGCAGCCGCCGGTGATTCCGGATCCGTACAGCCTGCCGTTGGCGGAACTCGATCCGGCCCGTGTGGAACTGTTTCAACAGGATGCGCTGTGGGGATACTTCGAACGTCTGCGCGCAGAAGATCCGGTACATTTCCTCCCGGATAGCGATTATGGACCCTACTGGTCGATCACCAAGTTTGACGACATCATGTTTGTGGATACCCACCCGGAGCTGTTTTCATCGGAGGGGGGCATCACTATCGGCCCGCTCAAGGCACTGCAGGAGCAGGCTAAAGATTTCCAGACGCCGATGTTCATCGCCATGGATCCACCCAAGCACGATGTGCAACGGGCAACGGTTACCCCGGTCGTTGCGCCACGCAATCTGGTCGTGCTGGAAGGCGTGATACGCGAACGGGCGGCAAAGATACTGGATTCGCTGCCGATCGGAGAAACTTTTGACTGGGTCGACAAGGTATCCATCGAGCTGACCACACAAATGCTGGCCACCTTGTTTGATTTTCCATTCGAAGAGCGCCGCAAGCTGACGCACTGGTCTGATATCGCAACCGCCGGTCCTGACGTGATCAGCACCGCAGATCGGCGTAAAGAGTTGATCGAGTGCCTGGAATTCTTCACCAGGCTTTGGAACGAACGCAAAGAAGGGGACCCCGGTTACGATCTGATTTCGATGCTGGCGCAAGGTGAAAACACCAAAAATATGCAGCCCATGGAGTTTCTGGGCAACCTGATACTGCTGATTGTGGGCGGCAACGACACGACCCGTAATTCAATCAGCGGAGGCGTAGTCGCACTCAACGAGAATCCAGACCAGTATCAGAAATTACGCGACAATCACAAACTGATTCAAAGCATGGTGCCGGAGATCATCCGCTGGCAGACCCCGCTATCCCACATGCGACGTATTGCCACCCAGGATGTAGAGATCAGAGGTAAAACGATCAAAAAAGGCGACAAAGTTGTGATGTGGTACGTGTCCGGTAATCGTGACGCAGATGCCATCGACAATGCAGATAGCTTTATCATTGATCGTGCGCGGCCTCGCCACCATCTTTCCTTTGGTTTCGGCATACATCGATGCATGGGTAATCGCCTGGCCGAAATGCAGTTGCGGGTGTTGTGGGAGGAAATTCTGCAACGTTTCGAAACGGTAGAAGTTGTCGGTCCGCTGCAACGCACGCCTTCGATATTTGTCAAAGGCTTCACCCACATTCCGGTTCGACTGCACGCGCTCTAGATCCCTTTTGATCTTGGTGCGGACGAATTCCTAGTCTGACACTGTGTCGAAAATCTGTAGTTGCCCGTGTTCTACGATGCCGTAGAGGTCAGCGCTGGTGGCGTCATGGAAATCGGGCCCGATCTTTAAAACCAACAGATTGGCAGGTGCAGCCATCTTCAATGCAGTGAGATTGGGCAGATTTTTTGCTTCAAGATCACCGATGGTACCCGGAGTGATCCACTTGCCGCGCACGTCCTTGCCGACTGAGTCGTTTGGCATATCCACCTCGCCCCGCTTACCCCAGGCGATAAGCTTGCCGTCCTGTAGCACGATCGCGGTGTCGAGAGTGACTTGCTCAAGCACCAGGGTGCCTCCGGACAGGACCACGGTGTTCGATGTCGGGGGTGGTGGCGGTTCATCCAGAAAGCTGGCTGGCATCGCCTTGTCCTGTTCGCCGCAGGCTACTGCCAGCAGTGCGCCTAATAACAACCAACTTTTGTGCATGCTAGGGACCTCTGATTATCATCAAATTCGGGGCTGATTATGGCCGATCTCGCTGTCAACCTGCTACATTGCGCGAGCCGTTGTAAGAGGAAGTGGTTTGATTCGTCTAATCGTGTTGGTGGGTTGTTTATTGAGCGCGCTGCAAAGTGCTGCTGCTGAGCCAAAGTTTGGCCGTACCATGGCTTGGAGTGCCTACAATTTAGGCACCACCGGCTAAAACCAGGCGGTTGCCATCGGCAAGGTGCTGAAGGATCACTATGATGTAAACCTGCGGGTGGTGCCGGGCAAAAATGACGTCTCGCGTTTGTTGCCGTTGATAAAAAAACGGGTGCAGTACTCGGCCAACGGCATCGCCACCTATTTTGCTCAAGAAGGGGTGTTTCAATTCGCCGGAGAGCGCTGGGGCCCGCTGCCGCTGCGTATAGTCTTGATGTCCTACGGAGACAGCAACCAGGCATTGGCGGTGGCGGCAGATGTCGGCGTTAAGACCTACGCCGACTTGCGGGGTAAGCGTATTCCTTATGTGCGGGGTGCTCCGGCAATTAACATTCCCACCGAAGCGTTCCTTGCTTGTGGAGGTTTGACCTGGGACGACGTGATCCGGGTGGATTTTCCGGGCTACAATTCAATGTGGACCGGCATAGTGAACGATCAGGTGGATGCGGCATACGCCAATACCGTATCTGGTCCAACACGTAGACTTGAGGCCTCGCCCCGCGGCATTTTCTGGCCGCCGGTACCCCATGATGACGCCGGGTGTTGGGCGCGTATGGAAAAAATCGTCCCGTTTCTGACACCCCACATGGCTACTCGTGGTGCTGGCATTTCAGTAGCGAAACCCCACGAGGGGGCTACCTATCCCTATCCGATATTAGTGACCCTTGCAGATCAGGAGGAATCTGAAGTCCATCGGTGTCTGGCAGGAAGACGATGAGGCACACAACCAACGGCTGATAGTACGTCAGGCAGTGTTGGCGGCCGCCTGGCAAATACATATAGCGAGGACTCCGAAAGGCGAAGGATTTGTGTCCGCCTGGTACGCCGCACGAAGCCAAGCGTTGGAGGAGAACGGATTTGATCCAATCTGGCTTGAGCCGGGCGCGGGCTAGCATTTGAAAGATTCTCTGTTCATCCGCTGCCTGGTCGCGACGGTTGCCATATTGGCACTGGTGCTGGCAATGGACACAATCCGTCTATTTGGCAATGTTCAATGGCTCGGCGCCGTAGTACGCATTGAGTCTCAATACTACTACGCTCTTTTCGCCTTGCTGCTGCCCATGGCTTTCATCACCTATCCCACCAAAGCCTGGATAGATTGGCCGCTGGTGTTGATTGCCATTGGCGTGCTCGGGGCTTTTTTCTTGACTGCAGAACAAGCATTGGATGAGGCGTGGGAATTCGAGGCGCCAGGTTGGGCGACGTACGCAGCGTTAACCCTATGGATTCTGGTGGTCGAGGCGATGCGCCGTGCTGCCGGTTTGGCGTTGTGTGTCATTGCGACACTGTTTTCCTTGCTGCCGCTGGTCACGGAATATATGCCTGGGCCACTTAATGGTCTGGCAGCAACCTGGCAGGAAACTGCCGCCTATCATGCGTTTTCGATAGAAAGCCTGTTCGGTCTGCCGTTCCAGGCGTTCGCCAACCTGGTGATCGGCTTTATTGTTTTTGGTGTCGTCCTCCAACATACAGGTGGTGGACAGTTTTTTTTAAACCTTGCTTTTGCCTTGCTGGGCAAGCAACGCGGTGGTCCGGCCAAAGTGGCGATCGTCTCGAGTGGCCTCATGGGTTCCATGAGCGGCAGCGTAGTGACCAACGTGCTGACCACCGGACAGATGACAATCCCAGCCATGCGCAAGGCAGGGATGCGTGCAGAGGTGGCGGGTGGCGTGCTGTTACCGCCCATCATGGGTTCCACGGCATTCATTATGGCGACCTTGCTGGAAATCCCCTATGTGGAAGTGGCTACAGCAGCGGCAATACCGGCTTTAATGTATTTTGTCAGTCTTTATCTGCAGATCGATGCCTACGCAGGTAAGGAAAAGCTTGCTGGCTTGAGTGCGGAAGAGTTGCCGAGCATTCGCACCACCCTGATCCAGGGTTGGTTCTATCTTGGTGCATTTGGTCTGCTGGTCTTTTTGCTGATATTTATGAAACGAGAGGCGCTCGCACCATACTATGCGACTGCCGCCTTACTGGTGTTGAATCAACTTTCACCCACGCATCGACTTGATGCCAAAGCTGCGTTGCAACTAGTCGCGGGTGCCGGAAAGCTACTGGTAGAACTCGTCGTTATACTGGCGGGTGTCGGCCTCATTGTTGGCGCTCTGTCGCTGACCGGGATAAGCGGCACCCTGGTCAATGACTTGCTCAGTCTGACCGGGAACCAACTCGGGCTTTTATTGCTCATGGGTGCGTTGACCAGTTTCGTGCTGGGCATTGGCATGACCGTGACCGCTGCTTATATATTCCTGGCTGTGGTATTGGCACCCGCCCTGGTTGGGCAGAATCTGCTGCCGCTCAGTGCGCATTTGTTCATTTTGTATTGGGCGATGCTTTCCTACATTACCCCCCCGGTTGCCTTAGGTGCCTATGCAGCAGCATCGATCGCCGGTGCAAGCCCACTGAGAACGGGCTTTGCGGCGATGCGTCTGGGCAGCGTGATTTATATCATTCCCTTTATCTTCGTCCTGGATCCGAGTTTCATCCTGGCAGGACCATGGTGGCAAACGGTGCAAGTTGTCGCAGAGGCGCTACTGGGTGTGTGGTTGATGGCTGGCGCTATGCAGTCTTTTCTGCCGGGTGTCGGCTTACTGAATTCGGTGCTTAGCCGAGTGGCAATTGGCATTGGCGGCCTGGCCATTGCCTTACCCGACCTAACCCTGGCCTGGCCAGCAGGACCGCTCAACCCGGTGCATCTGAGTATTGGCGTAGTGCTGGCCCTCGCCGGCATCGTGCTTGCCCGGCGCGGGCTCAAGCAATCTACACGGGTCGAGGCGTAACGATCGGAAAACGACGAGGGAATGTATCGAACAGACCAGCCAAAGTAACCAGCGCTGACGCGTCGCCTTCGATGACCAGCGCTTGGTCGGCGATCAGGCTGGTCGCATCTTTTAACCCCAGCATCAACAATTTGAAATCGATCGAAGATAACTTTATGCCGACACTGGGATCATCGTCTTGTCGGTTTGGAAAAGTATTCAGCACGCTGTTGTCGATGCTCAGCAGCCACTTTTCCTTAGTGTCGGTCAAATCGATATTGATGATCAGTTGCAGGCCATTCGCTGCATCCGGCATCAACCGCACCGCCATCAACTGAAACATATTGTGTATTGGCATGCCTTGGGCCATGCCGGCACTGGCGGAGTAATCTGAACCGGCTGGCAAGCCTTCGCGGAGTTCTAACGCGCCGCTCAAGTAAAAGTTCCGCCACGGCGCAGACTCTGCCTGATAACCCATTTGCTCCAGAGTGTCTGCCAACAGTGATCTGGCCGGCGTGTGTTGAGGGTCTGTCATGACAACGTGATTCAGTAGCTCCGCTACCCAGCGGTAGTCACCATCGTCGAAGCTTGTCTGGGCCAGTGTCACCACAGCGTCGGCGCCGCCCATGGCTTCAACATAACGCGTTCCCACTTCCCTCGGCGGTAGTGGGTGCAAACTGGCGGGGTTGCCGTCGAAATAGCCCAGGTACTTCACGTACACAGCGCGTGTATTGTGATGCACGCTGCCGTAGTAACCACGGTTATAAAACTCATTGCCCAGAGCGTCAGGTAAAACGACACGCTCGGCGATTTCTTCCTTGGTGTAGCCTTTGTTGGCCAGGCGCAGGGTCTGATCGTGGATGAATTTGTACAGATCACGCTGTTTACCCAGGTATTCGACGGCGGCTTCGCGGCCCCATATCGGCCAATGATGGCAAGCGAATTGAACGTCGAGGCGCCCGCCAAACAAGTCGATGCTTTCATTGATTTGCTGTGACCAGGCCAGTGCATCGCGCACCTGAGCGCCGCGCAAGGTATAAACATTGTGCAGATGGTGGGAAGTGATTTCTGCCATACACAGGGCTTTGTATTGGGGCAGGAAAAAGACGAATTCCGCGGGCGCTTCGGTGCCCGGCGTCATCTGAAATTCAAATTCGACGCCGTCGATGTTGCGCGTTTCGCCGGTCTCATGTACCAGGTCGGTGGGCACGATGAAACCCGTTGAACCCATGGACAGAGCAGCACCCAGACCTGCGGTAATAAACCCGGTCACGCCGGGTTGCAACAAGTTGCCGTACATATAGGTTGCGCGCCGGCCCATAACATTCCCGGCCAGGACGTTTTCGTTGAGGGCCTCTTGCACAAAGTGTTGCGGGGCGATGATGGGTACACTGCCGTCATCGACCTCCGCAGCGCTGACCACGCCTAATATTCCAGCAAAATGGTCTGCGTGGGAGTGGGTGATGATGACACTTGTCACCGGCCGTTCACCGAGGTGTTGATTGGCCAGTTCGAGGGCTGCACGGCTGGATTCTGCTGAGGTCAGCGGGTCGATGATCACCCAGCCGCGCTCACCCCGAATGAGGGTCATGTTGGCGATGTCGAATGATCGGACTTGATAGAGTCCATCGGCCACTTCATACAGGCCATTGTGCTGTGCGTTCAGCTGTGCCTGACGCCACAAGCTCGGATTAACCGTTGCCGGAGCCTCTGCAGCAAGAAAGCCGAATTGGCTGAGGTCGTAAGCGACGCGGCCGTTTTCGCGGGTGATGGTCAGGGGCTCCATGGTGGCGATAAAGCCGCGCTCGGCATCGGCAAAGCTACGTCGATCACCGAATGGCAAACTGGTATTAACCGCTGCGTTGATTTCGGCGGTGTGTGAAGAGGCGGGTTTAGGTTGACGCTGGTCGTCGTCTAATGGTTTGTAGTCCATTGTTGCTCCTGTCTCATCATGCATGCATCAGCTTACCAGCCGAACTTGAACTTCAACGTTCAATGACTGTTTGCCGCCGCCCAGAATCGAGCCGCGGCTGGGGGCAACGTCGGCGTAATCACGACCCCAACCCAGAGTGATGTGTTGTTCAGAGGTAATCTGGTCGTTTGTCGGGTCGAAGTCTACCCAGCCAAACTCAGGGCAATAGACTGAAATCCAGGCGTGTGATGCCTCGGCCCCAATCATCGGCGGCGCACCGTCGCTTTGGCTGAGGATATAGCCACTCACGTAACGCGCCGGCAGGCCCAAAGCTCTGAGCGTCGCGATGGCGACATGCGCGAAATCCTGACAAACACCCATACGGTTTTCCAGCACCTCGCCGACCTCGGTATAAACGTCGGTTACACCGCCGGTATAAGTAAACTCGCGATGTATATGCTGATTGATGTTGAGCGCGACCCGTAACAGCGGTAAGCCGGGTTCGGCGAACTGCTGTGCCAGAGTGCGGGCGGCGTCTACGTTGACATGGCGGGAGGGAAAACAAAACTGTGCTGCCTGCCAGTGTTCGCTGGTTTGCGGGATATTCATCGCCTGCACAACACTCTCCCAAGGAGGCGAGAGGTCAAGGAGGAATTCGGCGCGTGGCGAGACATCGACTTCACACACCGAATCGATTCTGAGCTTGTGGTGGCGGGTATGCAGTTGGACTTCGTGCACCGTATTGCCGAAATAGTCGAGGATTTCCTGAATTTCCGTGCCGGGTATAGACAGGGAGATGTCGTGGCTCTTCAACGACTGGCGCGAAAACAGCTCACGAGGTTTCAGGCGTAGCACCTGCTGGGCGGATATAACCGGCAGTCCGTAGTCGAATTCTGTGCTGTGAGTGACCCGGTAGCGCATCAGGATATGGTCGTATCTGGCGTATGAGGTGCGCTATGCGTGTGCGCAAAGTAGGTCGCGGTAACGAGTTCCGACAGCTTGCTCAGTGTTCCGTCCAGACGTTTCAGCACCCGGCGTAGTTGTGTTCTGTTGCCCGCTTTGCTGATGATGTTGGCTAGTTTGTCGGGCTCGGCGAGTATCAGTTCATGAAAAGCGATCAGCAGGATTCGTTGAGATTCGCTCAGCCCTTCGTTGCTTTGTTCGAGCGGCATCTCTGCCATCACGCTCTGCAAGTGGGCAATCTGGTAAATCATTGAGCGTGGATTAGTATCGTCCAGCAACAACAGATGTAACAAGTTTTCTAACGTCGGCGTGTTCTGATAACGCGCCCGGTAGGTTATGGTGCTGTCGCACAAATCTAACAGCAAATACATATGGGTGCTGCTGGACGTGCGGGTAACCAACTCGTCCATGACTTGCAAACCAAACTGGCCACGCTCCAGGCGCCGCCCTAGTTCCAGCAGACGCCAGCCATAGCTGCGTGTCATATTTTCCTGTATCTGACCGCTTAAGCCCGACAGGCGTTCGATCAGTTGATCCATCAACGCCAGGGCGTCGGCGGCGTTGCCGAGCCGCCAGCGTTGTTGTTGTGGCGTTTGCGACAATGCCTTGAACATGCGCCAGGCATCGCCGGACAATCTCTCGCGCACCTGGCTGGCCAGCCGGTAAATGTTTGCCAGTAACTTTGACAGTCCGGCTTTGCTATCAGGGTTGAACAACACCGACCACCACTCCCGTGTATTGGTGGAGCTTGCCTGAGTGAGCTGACGCGCTTGCAGCAACGACAGCATGTCGAGATCAACAAGCAGTTGCACCACCGTTTGCATTAACCTTTGTTGCTCTTCAGTACTGCCCTGGGTCACATGGCTGAAGAGGCTGCGGTAAGCCCGCACAGCGCCCTCGCAACGCTCCAGATACCGGCCTAACCAGAATAGATCATCCGCGGTGCGGCTGGGTAGATCGCGGTCACTGCGACGCGCTTTTGGCGAGGTGCTGACCGGCGTTGCTTCGATGGTCGTTACCGCATCCGGGCTGACCCAGATGTCTTTGCTGATTTCACCGTCTGCCGTGGCGACCCGCGCTATCCCCCCGGGCATCAATCGGTAGCCGTCCTTGGTCATGCCAACAAACAACCTGAGTACAGTGGGTCCGGCGACAATCTGCCCTTCTTCGTTGACATAGGGTGAATGAGAAAGGTTGATCAATTCACGACCAACCTGGGTGTAGGGTTGTTGATCAGTAACGCTGTGCTGAGGCGTCTGATAACTTTCGATGCTGCTGGCGAAAAGCTCAGGCCGTCGGAACGCGGCGCCAACATGCAGGTTGTCTCTGTTCGCAGCGACGAAGGCCTGTTCATCGGGTTGACCGCACCACCAGGTGGCCAGGCTGGGGAACAGAAGTTCTTCGTTTAACAATGAATTGCACAAACTGGGTAAAAAGCTCATGAATGCATCGTTTTCCAGGACTCCGGAGCCTAGTGCATTGGCGACATGTACCTGACCGCCGCGGCAGATGTTTGCGAGTCCTGCGACCCCGTCGGAAGTATGCGGGTCGAGATAGAGTTGGTCACAGCGGGTGGCCTGGGCGTGGCGGATGAGGCTGCCGACGGGTTTGAGCCCTTCCAGAGTTTTGAGTTGCAACTTCTGCCCACGCACCGTCAAATCTGCCGCTTCAACCACAGGAAAGCCAAAATACTGGCCGAGGTAGGCATGTTCGAAGTAATTCGCATGATCCGGCCCCGGACTCATGATCACAGTAATGCCTTCGGCAGTAGTTGCTGTCGCCAGTTGGGCTAGATGTTGCGCAAAAGCGCCGAAGAATGCTGCCAGACGGGGGGTACGGAGCTGTTGGAATAGTGCTGGCAGAGCCTGGCCGGAAAGCACGCGGTTTTCCAGGCACATGCCGAGCCCTTCTGGCGCTTCCGTCCAGTCCGCCAGCACCCGCCATTGACCATCCGGCGAGCGGCCGATATCAAACGCGATCAGTTGCAGGTATTCGTTCGCCGCAGCCTGGTAGTCGTACATTGGCAGCAAAAAACGAGGGTTACCAAAAACCAGGGCTGGCGGCAGGCGGCCGACACTGAGCAAGGTCTTTGGTCCGTAAAGGTCTGCGGTAATCTTGTTGAGCAGTCTCGCCCGCTGGGTAAGCCCTTGTTCCAGCGCCTGCCA
>Ga0114950_10000229_pt1 | contig 36116 bp, 35 predicted proteins | sample N075metaG_FD_83503 | JGI IMG/M metagenome (GOLD analysis project Ga0114950, IMG submission 83503) | Deep subsurface microbial communities from Kermadec Trench to uncover new lineages of life (NeLLi) - N075 metaG | ecosystem: Environmental > Aquatic > Marine > Ocean trench > Sediment | place...
GAACAGAATATCTGTTTGGACACCGATGACCATGGCTGATTTCAGCTCGATATGTTTAAGCGCTGAATTGAGATCAGGGTAGCCGTCGGCGACGTTAAACCAGTCCATGGAGCGTGAAAGGTAGAGGTAGCTGCATGGATCAAATGAATGAACAAACTTCCGGGCGGCGGCCTCGAGATAGGATTCCACTTCATAGTTCATACCAAACAGGCTGGTCGGAAAGTGATCCTGTTCACGCCGGCCAAAACGTGTGCGCCATTCTTCCGCCGAGCGGTAAGACAACATACCAAGCTTGCGCGCCATGCGCATACCTTTGACGGGCCACAACTCTTCATTGTAATTGCCGTCATTCCAGTTTGGGTCGGATACGATCAACTCTCTTTGCAGCGAACGGATCGCGATACTGAATGGTTCAGCCTTCGATGCCGCTGAAATGGTCAGGAAATGGCTGGCGCTTTGCGGGTGCTGCTGCAGGAGGCTCAAGGCACTCATTCCTCCCATGGATGGGCCGACAATTGTGCTCAGCCTGGAAATACCCAGTTCCCGGATCAGGACGTGTGCGGTTGCTGCGATGTCTTCTATGCACAGGTCCGGGAATTCCAGTCGATAGGGTTTGCCGGTGGCGGGATTTTCGCTGGCTGGACCGGTGGAACCTTTACAGCTGCCCAGTGAGTTCAGACTGATCACAAAGAATCGATCGGTGTCGATCGGAGCGCCAGGGCCGATCATCGGCTCCCACCAACCTGTTGACGGATCCAGATCATTTGAGGCTGCATGTGCGTTGGGTGACAGACCGGTCAGGATCAACACGGCATTTGACGCTTCCGGGTTCATTTCGCCCCATGTTTCATAGACCAGCGTGTAAGACGGCAAGCTGCCACCCTTTTTGAAGATGAATGGCTCGTTTATGTGCAGGAATTGGCTTGCTGATGACATATGATTAGATTTTTACTGTGTTTGGGACAATGATACCGCGTGAATAACAGGAATGCGCGTTGCTGACAAAATGAAATCATCAGAATTGGAAAATGACATCGGTGAATCAGGGCTGGTGCATAGCTCGCAAACGGCCCCGCACCCGCGATTGGAAATGGTTCTGCGCCGTCACCTCGACACTGAAAATCAGGATCCGCTCAAACGCGCCACAATTGAGGCGCATTCTGCCCTGAAGACATTAGCGGGCGACCTTTCGGTCCAGCCATTCATTCTCGATTCGGGTTGTGGCACGGGCAAGAGTACGCAAATGCTTGCCCGTCAGTACCCTGAGCATCTCGTCATTGGCGCTGACCGTTCCAGCCATCGACTGGCTAAATGTGGTGTAACATCCGGCATCTCCCGGGTTGGAAATTGCATCCTGATGAGGGCAGGGCTTTCCAGTTTGTGGCGTTTGCTTTTGCGTGACGGGTACTTCCCCGAATATCATTTTTTACTCTACCCGAACCCATATCCTAAGCCTGCGCACTTATTACGGCGTTGGCATGGACACCCCGTGTTTCCGCAATTGTTGATGTTGGGTGGCAGAATAGAACTGCGCAGCAACTGGGAGATTTATGCAGTTGAATTTGCCGAAGCGGTGCGTATCGCTACGGGTCACGCAAGTGGCATCAGCCAGATGAAACCCGAATCAGCGATCTCCCCGTTTGAGAGAAAATACCACGAACGTGGCCAGTCGTTGTTTTCAGTTGTAGTTCCAGAACGGGTTACGGCAGCATTTCGCAGTACCCGCGAAGGGCGTATTTGAAAAGCCACCACTGATGGCTGTTTATTCGCTTGTTTCGTCGCTCACCGGTGGCGTGTATTCGTGAATATTCATAAGACTGTTGTATAAAAAGGTCGTGAACTGGGGCGGTGTGATCCAGACCCCACCCAACTCCTCATCCCATTTTGCAGTGGGTTTTGCATCGATAACCTGCGTCAATGTCATGCTCTGGTCGATCAATGCCTGCACATTTCCGATGGCCTCAACGATGTAATCGCGGTAGGCGACCAGTTCGTCGCGTGTTGCCAGTGGTCCGTGACCGGGGATGATGCGGGTGGAAGCATCGGCCATGGACAATGCCAGGTCAGCAGCTTCCACGATGCCTTGAATGGCACCGCCGGCTTCCAGATCAACGTAGGGGTACATCTTGTTAAAATACATATCACCCATATGGATGACGTTGCTTACTGGAAAATGAATAATACTGTCGCCGTCGGTATGACCATTGGCAACGTAGTATGCGGTTGCGGTTTCGCCATTGAAATGTAGTGAGATCCGGTCATTGAAAGTGATCACCGGCAATGCAATATCAGGAAAAGGCGCATAGGTCGTGTTGCGGAATACACTGACCTGCTCGGTGCTCATGCGGGTGCGAATATTGTCATGTGCAACGATCAATGCACCGCGCTCGCCGAAAACTTCATTGCCGCCGGTATGATCAGAGTGATAATGGGTATTGATGATGAATTTGATCGGTCGGTTACTGATTTTTCGAATCTCATCCAATAACGGACCGGTGACCTGCGAGACCTGGTCATCGATGATATAAAGACCGTCTCCCCCGCTCGAAATTCCGAGGTTGCCGCCGCGACCGCGAATCATGTATATGGTGTCGGATAATTGTAGGGTTGCAAACTCGACCTTTGCAGCCTGTGCGGAAATATTGCCTGACAGCAGTGTAAATAGTGCCGCGAATAATAGATATCTCACCTGTCTTTCCCCGGTTGGTTGACCTTTTGTTGGTGCTGGGTATGGCTCTAAGGTACACCTTGATCGATAAGAAGTGAAATTTCCGGGATGGCGTCGGTATTTATCGTTATCTCTTCGGCCACGAAATCTCCTGACGCGATGTTCGCGACTCCCGACATGGAAATGCGTGCGCTGACAGTCAGCTGCTCAAGACCTTCAAAGGATGTGCCCGGGCGCAACAGGTCGGCATCACTGAAACTCAATGACAGCGGAAACTCCGGTGCGGGAATGCGTTTGGCAGCCAAAGGCATACCGCTGGTGCCGGCAGGGCGCATAAACACAAACAACACGGCAGTGCCAGGTAGCGCCCCTGACAACTCCTCGGCAATTGAAATATTCACCGGGAAAACGATACCGATAGGGGTCTGTTCCACGGTCATGCCGGCCCGCTGCCGGGCTTGTGCAATTTGTTCGCCAACCGTTTGTGCGGCACCGGATTCGGGGTCAAGCTGGCCCAACAGTTTTTGCCAGATCGCAACTGCCTGTGCGTCGTCGCCCGCTTGCGATACCGCCATGCCCATCAGCCACAGGGCTTTCTGCTGCATCGGGTCGATTTCGAGCGCGGATGCGAGCAATTGTTGTATCTCTCCGGTGATTTCACCCTGGCCGGATGCAAACAGGGTTGCTTCTGCCAGTTCAACCATGATAAGCGGGTCTCCCGGCATCAGCCGGTCGGCATTATTAAGCGCTGTTTTCGCCTCTGCATAACGCCGCATGGTTTTCAGACTCCGGCCAAGCATCAACCAGCCTTCCGGGTCACCCGGGTTTTCATTCATACGTTGCTGCAACTGGGTGACAAGGTCGTCCAACTGCACCTGTTGCGATGAATTCTCCTGTTGCTGTGCGGACGGTTTGTGCTCTGCCGGTTGGTTGATCGCCTGAGGACTACCGACTTGTTGATATAAAATAATACCGGCCATCGGGATCAGCAGTAATAGAATTAAGCCACTTAAACGCTCTCGTACAGTTCCCGCGAGTAATGGCCAACTGATCACGGCAGCGGGGATCAGCAGCAGGGCAATGGTAAATATCCAAAAATTCATCCGCTGTTTCTCATGGTCAAAATTTTAACGACGGCTGTCAGTCGTCGCGGCTTTTATCCGCTTCAAACAGCGCGGCGCGTTTTCTGATGCTGGAACGGAGAACCCAGGCACCACCCAACAACAGGATTAGCGGGGATAACCACAGCACATAGGTATTGATTTGTACTGGCGGACGGTAAAGCACAAAATCCCCGTAACGCTCGACCAGGAACTGTTTGATTTCGTCATTGCTTTTACCTGCCTGCATCATTGCAAAGACTTCATTGCGCAGGTCGTGCGCCAGCGGTGCATCGGAATCGGCAAGGTTCTGGTTTTGACACACAAGACAACGTAATTCATTGGTTAGCCGGTTAAAACGCTCTTGTTGCTGCAGGTTTTCAAACACCAACGGCTCCTGCGCGCTGACCGAAAATGCCAGGAAGAAGAACAGTGGAATGTACTTTTTCATTACTCGCCGGTCTTCATGGCAGCTACACGTGGCAAAATTTCGGTTTCGATAATTTCATGGGTCAATGCACCAATGTGTTTGAAAACGATGGTTCCCGATGGATCGACCAGAAAGGTTTCAGGTGCTGCGTACACACCAAAGTCGATGCTGATCCTGCCACTCAGATCAGACAGGCTGACGTCATAAGGGTCACCGAATTGATTCAGCCAGTCCAGCGCGTCAGATTGCTCGTCACGAAAATTGAAACCGACGATCTGAACCAGTTTGCGTTTCGCCAGCGCAGTGATCACAGGGTGCTCTACCCGGCAGGTTACGCACCAGCTTGCCCAGAAATTGACCAGGTAGGGTTTGCCAAGAAACGACTGGCGGGATAGCTTGTTTCCAGCCGAGCCCAACACCGGCAAGTCGAATTCAGGTACCGGTTTGCCGATCAGTGGTGACGGAATCTGGGTTTTCCTGTCGGAGATATTCAATCCGACCAGCAATAAGGCTGCCAGCAGAATAAACGCGATCAAGGGCAACAAGCGACTGTTCATATCGGTACGCTTTCACCATCCGACAGGGATTTGGCAGCGGCTTTGCTGCGCCGGTAGCGTTTATCACCGGCGGCGGTCAGTCCGCCGAAAAACATCAATATTGCACCCATCCAGATCCAGCGTATGAAAGGCTTGTGATAGATGCGCACCGCCCATGCCAGGCCTTCTTCATCCAGAGGTTCGCCCAGCGACACGTACAGGTCGCGGGTGAAGCCGGGGTCAAGTGCCGCCTCTGTCATGGTTTGACCGCCTTGAGTATAGGTACGTTTTTGCGGGAACAGCCGGGTGATTTCGTGGCCGTCTTTCAAGACGATGAATTCTCCCTCATCTGCGATGAAATTTGGACCCTTGACGATTTTTGTACCCAGGAATTCAAATTGGTAGCCCGCCATTTCAAAACGGTCACCGCTGGCCATGCGCAAATGTTTTTCACTGCTGATGGCGCTGGTAAGACTGAGACCTATCAAAAAAACACCCAGACCGACATGTGCCAGCGTCATCGCCACTACACTGGCGGGCAGGCCTGCGCGGCCGTTTTTGCGCAATAACTGACCGGTATAAAACAAGGTGCCGGAAATGACCCACACACCACCGGCGACACCCAGGGCCGCAATGATTCCGGCCGATGGCTCTATGAACCACGTTGCTGTGCCAACCATCACGGATATCACCAGCGGCCAACGCAGTTTTCCAGCCAGTCTGCCCGCCTTATCCTGTCTCCAGTTGGTGAAAACACCGATCGGCAGTGCAATGACCATGGGTACCAGCAACAGGGTGAACAGCAATCCGAAATAGGGTGGGCCGACGGATATTTTGCCGGCATCCAATGCATCCATCAGCAGCGGGTAAAGTGTGCCGGTCAGCACCATGGCCGCCATCACTGCAAACACCAGGTTATTAACCAACAGCAAAGTTTCGCGGGAAAGACCGGCGAATCCGCCGCCCTCGATCATTTTGGGCGCCCTGAAAGCAAACAGCGTTAATGAACCGCCAACCACCACGAACAGGTAAGTCAGAATAAACACGCCGCGGGTCGGGTCGGAAGCAAATGCATGCACCGAGGTCAAAACCCCGGAACGCACCAGGAAGGTACCCAGCAGGCTCAATGAGAATGCCGAGATAGCCAGCAATAAAGTCCAGTTACCGAACGCGCCGCGTTTCTCGGTAACTGCCTGCGAATGAATAAGGGCAGTGCCAACCAGCCACGGCATGAATGAAGCGTTTTCGACCGGGTCCCAAAACCACCAGCCACCCCAGCCAAGCTCGTAATAGGCCCACCAGCTTCCGAGTGCAATACCGATGGTCAAAAATGCCCAGGCGATGTGTGTCCACGGACGTGACCAGCGTACCCAGTCGCGATTCACCTCACCGCCCAGCAAGGCTGCGACTGCAAAAGCGAAAGACACGGAAAACCCCACATAGCCCATATAAAGCATTGGCGGGTGAATGATCAGACCGAAATCCTGTAGCAACGGGTTCAAATCCAGACCTTCAACGGCTGCCGGCAGCAGCCTCGTGAATGGGTTTGAAGTAAACAGGATAAACAGCAAAAAACCGGCTGACACCCAGCCCAGCACAGACAGAACCCGGGCCCGGAAAACCACCGGCAGCGTTCGGCTGAACAGTGCGACCGCCGCAATCCAAAGTGAAAGAATCAACTCCCACAGCAGCAGTGATCCTTCATGGGCGCTCCAGACGGCCGAAAACCGGTACTGCATCGGCAGTAGTGAATTGCTGTTGCGGGCTACATATTCAACAGAAAAATCCTGGTTGATAAATGCAGATGTGAGTATTACAAATGAGATAACCACCAGCACACACTGCAATATGGCTGCATTCGGTGCGATCGCCATCAGTTGCCGGTTGTTGGTATAGGACCCGATCATTGGCAACAGACCCAGGCAAAGCGCCGTCAACAACGCTGTGATTAGTGCGACCTGGCCGAGTTCAACGGTCATTGGCCGCCTCCCGGGCTCGGTTGGCCTGCATCTTCCCGGCTTGCATCTTCCCAACCTGCATCTTCGAGTGCTTCTGCGACCTCCGGCGGCATATAGTTTTCGTCGTGCTTGGCCAATACTTCGTCCGCTTCAAAGTGACCATCCGGCTTTAGTTCGCCGATAGCGATGATGCCCTGTCCCTCGCGGAACAGGTCCGGCAATATGCCATCAAAACTGACATCGACCGATGCCCGCCCGTCGGTGACAACAAACTGAACAGCCAGGCTGTCTTGTGCGCGGCTCAGGCTGTCGGGTGCAACCAGGCCGCCCAAGCGGAATCGCTTGCCTGCTGGCAGCGATTGTTCTTCAACATCAGTCGGACTGACAAAAAACAGCATGTTTTCGTTGAGCGCCTTGATCGCCACAACGGCGGCAATGCTGACACCTGCAATGATGACCAGGATGCCGATGAGCCTGCGTTTACGTGTCGGGGTCATTGGCTATTATCCAGGTTTCTATTGCGGGTGTTGAGTTGCCGGAGAAGGCTGCGCCGGCCGATCACAGGTGAAAGTGCGACCCAAAGCAACACAACAGCACTGATTACGTAAGAAGCAACGATAAACGGTGTGTGCGACATCTAGTGTTTCTCCATAAACGGTGTGTGCGACATCTAGTGTTTTGACAGTACACTAGTTTTTCTCCTGACCGAGCAACTCGTGCACCCACCGTTTGCGGTGATCCTGCTTCAATAAACGCAAGCGGGTGCGGCTGAGCAAATTGGCAGCATAGTAAAATTTGAACGCAATGGCCATGATCAACATGGGCCACAACATACTGGGGTGAATGCTGCTACCACCCGCACCGATGCTGCTCCCCTGGTGCAGGGTATTCCACCACAATACCGAGTAGTGGATGATCGGAAGGTTTACAGCACCAACGATCGCCATCAGCGACGCGACGCGCGCAGCTTTACGAGGTTCATCATATGCGTTGTACAGCGCGATAACACCGAAATAAAGAAATAACAGCACCAGTTCAGAGGTCAGGCGCGCATCCCATACCCAGTAAGTGCCCCAGGTGGGGCGGCCCCACAGGGAGCCGGTGATCAGTGCAATGACCGTGAATGCCGCCCCGATGGGTGCACTGGATATCATCAGGATTTCCATTATGCGGATACGCCAGACCAGTGCGATAAAACCCATCATCGCCATCAGGCCGTAAATCATCATCGACATCCAGGCTGCCGGTACATGCACGTACATGATGCGCACGCTCTCGCCCTGTTGATAATCCGGCGGGGCCTTGAACAGGCCGAGGTATAGCCCGACCACGGTCAGCAGCACGAAAGCCATCCAAAGCCATGGGATCAGCTTACCGCCAAATCGGTAAAACCAGGGTGGGGATCCGGTCTTGTGGAAAAACAAAACTATGGGATTCATTAGCTTAGACTCAATTTAAGTGCAGCAGCGGTCGCAAACGGTGCCAGTGTCAATGCTGCAATCATGCCCGCCAGCATCAAGCCAAGCTGCCCACTATAAGGCAAACCTGAAATGGCTGAACTGACAGCGCTGGTCGCAAGGATCAGTATTGGTACATATAGTGGAAATACAAGCAACGACAGCAACTGACCACCACGTTTCAGGCTGACCGTCAGTGCACCCCCGATTGCACCCAACAGGCTCAGCACCGGTGTGCCGATCGCGAGGGATTTTATCAAGACCACGGTGCCCTCTTGTGGAAGATTCATCCACAGCGCCAGCAATGGTGACAATAGAACGATCGGCAGACCGGCAACCATCCAGTGTGCAACAATTCGCGCCAATGCGATCATTGCCAATGGCTGGCCGGACAAAACCATTTGCTCCAGTGTTCCATCTTCATAATCGGAGCGGAACAGGCTGTCCAGTGACAACACCGTTGCCAGCAAGGCCGCAATCCAGATAACCCCTGCCGCAATGCTGGCCAGCAACTGTGGTGAAGGCCCAACACCCAGGGGGAACAAGCTTGTCACCACCAGCAGAAACACCAGTGGTTGCAATAATTCGGCGCGACGCCGGTAGGCGAGCAGAAAATCACGCCTCAATAAAGCCAGGAAGGCCGTCGATGCCGTCGGTCTGCTCATGCTGCGTTCCAGTAATCCTGATGGCGTCCACTGATGAGTCGGCACTCCTGCAACTCGAAGCCTTCTGGCCGCAGACTGCCGTGGGTGGTCATCACACAGGCACCACCGGTGTCCAGATGCGCCCTGAGCATTTTATCCAGCATCACGATACCTTCGTGATCAAGATTGGAATACGGCTCGTCCAATAACCACAGGGCTTCGGTACAGAACAGTAGCCGTGCCAGCGAGCAGCGTTTTCGTTGACCGGCAGAAAGCGTCCGTCCTTGCTGCTGTGCGACCGGTGCCAGGCCGACGATGTTGATGATTCGCTGACCCTCGTCTGCTGCAGGTCCGCTATGGCGCCGACCCATGAAGTCCATCATGAAACGGATATTTTCTGTGACACTCAGATCGTCTTTTATGGCTGGATCATGACCGGCGTACAGCGGATGTCGCTGTCGCCTGATTTCACCTTCAGATGGTTCCAGCAGACCGGCCAGCAACCTGAGAAGGGTTGTCTTCCCACAGCCATTTGCACCGGTGACCAACAACAGCGATCCGACGCCCAGGCTGAAACTGACTGGCTCAAAAACCCGTTCAAAGTAACGTTCAAAACTGAGTTCAGAGACTGAAAGCATACGGGGTTGTCCGGTTAATGTGTCTGGTTTAATTAGTGGGTTTAATTATTGGGTTCATTCATTTGGCACACTGGCCGGATACTCATTGCCGTCAATTATGACGCAGCGGGGCTTATCTGTGAATGATTTACCTCATTTGTATGGTCTTTTCAGATTCTGACACCATGTTTGCTGAACAAATTGCGGCATGACTGTAATATTCTTTCCATCACGGTGAGCTAATATATTTTTGATTTATGCAAGCAATTCTGACCGGGAAGTAACGAATCTGCCGCAGCAACAAGCTATGAGCAATAAACCATGAGCAATAAGCAATGAGCAAGTATGATTTTGACCTGTTTGTTATCGGTGCCGGGTCCGGTGGCGTTCGGGCTGCACGTATTGCTGCCGGCTATGGCGCCAGGGTCGGAATATGCGAGCAAAGCCGGGTAGGCGGAACTTGCGTAATCCGTGGTTGCGTCCCGAAGAAACTCTTGACTTATGCTGCGCACTTTTCCGAGGACTTCGAAGATGCCGTTGCCTACGGTTGGGATGTCGGTGAGCCCAGCTTCAGCTGGACGACATTGATCGAAAACAAGGACCGTGAAATTGACCGCCTGAACCGTGTGTATCTGCGCTTGCTTGAAGATGCAGACGTGCGCCTTTACCCGGTCAATGGCAAGTTGCTTGATGCACATCACATTCAGCTTGAAGAGGATTCCGTCAGCGCTGAGAAGATACTGATCGCCACCGGCGGACGCCCGTGGGTACCGGATATTCCGGGTATTGAGCACGTGATTACCTCCGATGAAGCCTTCCACCTCGAGTTACTGCCGCAGCGTGTGGTCGTTGTCGGCGGTGGGTATATTGCCTGTGAGTTTGCCGGCATATTCAATGGGCTGGGCTCCGACGTTATCCAGGTCTACCGCGGTGATCAGATACTGCGCGGATTTGATCACGATGTGGCTGCGATGCTGGCGACGGAGATGAGCAAAAAAGGCATCGATATACAGTTGAACGTAAACGTGATTGAGGTGACTAAGTCTGCTGACGGGAAACTGGGTGCGGTGCTGGATGACGGCAATGTTTTGCATGTGGATACCGTCATGTATGCGACCGGACGAGTGCCAAACGTACGCGGTCTTGGTCTGCGTGATGCGGGTGTGGTGGTGAGATCGGGTGGAACGATCCCGGTGGATGAAAATTCACGAACCAACTTGCCGAATATTTTCGCAGTGGGTGACGTCACAAGCCGCGTCAACCTGACCCCGGTGGCGTTGATGGAGGGTCATGTATTTGCTGACACCGAGTTTGGCGGGAGCAGACGTTCAATTGACCATGAATTCATACCGTCTGCGGTATTTTCAAATCCGCAGGTTTCGACGGTTGGGTTTTCGGAACAGGACGCCGGAATGCACTTTGGAGACTTGACAATATTCAAGTCTGAATTTACCCCGATGAAACATACTTTGTCAGGCCGGAACGAAAAAACCATGATGAAGTTGGTGGTTCAAAAATCTACTGACAGGGTCGTAGGCTTACACGTGGTTGGTTTGGACGCGGCAGAGATCGTCCAGGGGTTCGCGGTTGCGGTAAAATGTGGCCTGAGCAAACGCCAGTTTGATTCTACAATCGGGATACACCCCACTGCTGGTGAGGAACTGGTCACAATGCGTGTGCCATTTCAAGGATGAAACAGATATAGATGAACATTCGTTTTAGGTTCTTCGGGGGATTGATGTGTGTGGCGCTTCTGGCCGCGCATGTGCCTGTGTACGCGAAAAGTGCAGCAACGTCTGCTCCAACAGACGGCAGCCAACGATATATTGTGGTTCTGGATGACCTGCCATTGGCGGCTTATGACGGTCGCGAGATGTACACACCCGAACGGGATATCAATTCCACCCGCTTACCGGCCACCGCCAACCGGTTTACCGGTGCAAGTAAACTGGATGTCCATTCATCACGTTCCCGGCAATACCTGCAATTCCTGGCTGAGCGGCAGGCTGCTTTTCAAGGCGAGGCCGCACTCAAACTGGGCCGGAAATTAAACACGGTCTTCAGCTACCGCAATGCCGTCAATGGCTTTGCCACGGATCTCACCCCGGACGAACTCAAGACGCTGCGAAATATGCCCGGCGTCAAAGCGGTGCGGATCGACGAAAAGCAATACGTCGAAACCGACTCCGGGCCTAACTGGATTGGCGCTGACAATATACACAACGGCAGCGCCGGGTTTGCTGCTACTGGTGGCGAAGGCATCGTTATTGGTGTTATCGATTCCGGTATAAACTGGGACCACAATTCATTTTCCGACCCTGGCGAGGGCGTTCCGCCGGGAAATAATGTCTGGGATCACGTCAACCCTTATCCGGCCCAGCTGGACCTGTGCCTGAATGAAGAAGTGCTTTGCAATGACAAACTGGTGGGTGTTTATGACTTTGTTGAAGACAATCCACAGACCGAGGAAGTGGAAGAGTTTAACAATGGCAAGGACAACACCGGACATGGCTCCCATACCGCATCAACGGCTGCGGGTAATCCGCTCAACCTGACCATCAACGGTATCCCGACACGCATAGCCGGCGTTGCCCCCAATGCAAACATTATCAGCTACCGGGTCTGTTATGTTGGTGACCCTGATGACACCAGCAACCCATGCCAGGGTTCTGCCATCCTGAAAGCCATCGACCAGGCGATCACCGACGGTGTGGACGTTATCAATCATTCAATTGGTGGCACCGCATTTGATCCGTGGTCGCCCGGTTCATCAACCCTGGCGTTTCTCAATGCCCGGGCCGCTGGTATTTTTGTCGCAACTTCGGCCGGTAATAAAGGACCAAACGCAAGCAGTATTGGCTCGCCGGCCAATGCACCATGGATTATGGCCGTTGGCAATGCCACCCATGACCGGATTCTTGCAAGCCTGGTTGAAAACCTCAGTGGCGGCAATACCGCTCCGCCGGATGACCTGATCGGTGTCAGCCTTACCCCTGGTATTGGCATCAGGAAAATCGTTCATGCGAAGGATTATGGTTACGCATCCTGCGCAATCGGCGAGCCGGAATCAGGGCTGGAATGCGATGACAACACCGGCGCCAGTAACCCGTTTGCGCAAAACACGTTCAATGGTGAAATCGTTGTCTGTGACCGCGGTGTTTATGGCCGTGTCGAAAAAGGTAAAAACGTCATGCTGGCCGGTGCTGGCGGTTATATTCTGCTCAACACCGAGGAGTTCGGTGAGTCAACGGTGGCAGATGACCACTGTCTGCCGGCCACCCATGTGGGGCTCGAGGGTGGCAACCAATTGCGCGCCTGGCTGGACAGCGGCAGCGGTCACCAGGGTTCCATATCAGGCTTTGCCATATTCAATATCCCTGAGGTCGGTGACTTGATAAATTTCAGCAGTTCACGCGGCCCCAATCTGCCGCCGGTCGCGGATATTATGAAACCCGATGTAATCGCGCCGGGGACTTCGATATTGGCCGCTACTGATGAGGACGTTAGTTTTGCGTTTTTTACCGGCACCTCCATGTCGTCTCCGCACATGGCAGGAAGTGGGGCATTACTTAAAGCCGTCCACCCCGATTGGACCCCGGCGATGATTTCATCGGCTCTGACGATGACGGCAACGCCGGTTTTGGCTGATGATTTCGATGGTTCTGCCGCGACCGTGCATAAACGCGGCGGCGGTCGGCCACAACTTGAAAAAGCTGTGAACGCCGGCATTTTTTTGCAGGAAACGACCAACGGGTTTCTGGCAGCGGACCCGGATGCGGGTGGTAATCCGAAAGATTTGAACCTGCCGGGTCTGATTGACACGAATTGCCGAAAGAGCTGTAGTTTTCAGCGCAGGGTAACCGACATGGCCGGTGGTTCAAGCTGGGCTGCCACGGCACAAGGCTTTCCGGGCGGAGTATCTGTCAGCGTCTCACCCAATAATTTTAACTTGAGCAACGGCGGCAGCAGGTCTTTGAGTATCAATGTTGATCTAGGTTCGTCCGGGGTCATCGGGGAATGGGTATATGGTGAAGTGCGTTTGAGTTCAAACGGGTTGCCGGATGCCATATTTCCTGTTGCTGTTTTTGCCGATGGCGGTGAATTACCTGAACAATGGACAATCAGCAGCGACCAGATTTCGGGTTCACAGGATTTTGCGCTCAGCCAACTGGCTGCAATGCCGGATGCAACGTATACAAGCGGTGGATTGGTGGTGCCGACCCTGACAGTCGAGAACCTGCCTGAAGATCCGACCAACGACACAATCAACGGTGATCAAACAGGCCTGATGACGGTATGGAACACGATTCCCGAGAACACGCTTTGGTTCCACAACGAAACATTCCAGTCCACTGCGGCAGACCTGGATTTATATGTTGGTCGTGACAGAAATAACGACGGTATTGCCCAGGACAGCGAGGTGCTTTGTTCCAGCCTCACGCCGGGAGACCTGGAGTTGTGTGATTTGTTTGCGCCGGTCGCGGGCAGCTACTGGACCGTGGTGCAGAATTTCACGGCCACAAACAGCACCGATGAAGCAACACTGGAAACTGCGGTCGTCGCCAACAACACGAATTCGCGCTTGAGCGCAACCGGCAACGGCATCATCGCTGAGGGTGCTGCCCAGACGGTGCGTTTATCGTGGGATAACGTTGCTGCGACACCCGGAACAGAATTGATAGGTGCGGTGGGTATCGGCACCAACCGCGAGACCCCGAATAACATCGGTATCATACCGGTCCGATTTACAAAAACGGCAGTTGCCGCACCATCGACTCTTGTCCTGATGAACGGTGTCAGTCGCGGTGTGACCGTCAACGGCGGTGGCGAGCACAAGCTCACATTTATTGATATCCCGCCGGGTGCGAGTTCCCTGACGGTGACTGCTGTGGGTGATGGTGCTGTGCAAAGTGAAAACCTGGAGATCGAACTGTACCGGATGAATTTTGACGCAGCATTTGGCAATATTCCTTTTGCCAGTACACCGAATACCTCCGGTTCCCCACTGGCTTCGGCCTCAGGCTCAAATGGCAATGGCCCGAGCGTAACGGTCAATGGCGCAAGCCTGACACCGGGGCGCTGGTATGCAGTTATCAAAAATAATCGCGGCTTCCATGCCGCGGTTGAAATACGGGCAGATGTTCAATTCAACGGCGGTCCGTTCGCGCTGCGCGCCGGTCTTTGGCAACCGGCGGCAAGGGCCAGCAACCAGGGATTTGATTTCAATACCACCGGTAATGCACGCGCGTTTCTGTGGTACACCTATGGCGACGACGGCCAACCGGGATGGTACCTCGCCAGTGGTGCGGAGCCTGAAGGCAATATCTGGGTTGCGGAATTATTACGCTTCACCAATGACGGATTGCAGCAGCAGTTCACGCCGGTCGGCCATGTTTCTGTGACCACACTTAGCGAAGACGACTCAATATTTTCGTTCGTGCTGTTTGGAGAAGAAGGCAGCGAAAGAATGCGCCCCAGCGCGGCAGCACGTTGCCCGACTGTAAATAACTCAAAACAGAGCTATACCGGGATCTGGTCACGGGCAGCAGCAGGTGTGGGTGGCGCAAGTGCACTTGTGCTCGATACCTCTCAAGCCTTTGTTCATTACATCTATGATGCAACGGGCAGTCCCCGCTGGATGATCGCTACCGTTGACCCGCAGTCGTCAAGCGCGACCAATTTGCGGTTATTTCAATACAGGGGTTATTGCGCCGTCTGTGCTGACACCGGCGTCGAGATTGATGATGTGGGTCAGTTCACCCGCAATTTCAGCAGTCAATCCAGCGTAAACTGGAGGTTGAATTACTCGCTGCTTGCGCCGTTGAACGGGACGATAAACCGCAGTGATAACGCCGGGAAATTGACCGCCCCGCTAGCCTGCCAGTAGCGCAAATTCGGACCCGGTTCCACCCGTAGCGTGCGTAACTCGTTACGCACGGAAACCATTAAACCCCAAATCCGTCATGAATTATAACCGTCGATCACCGGTAATCGCTCGTCGATAAAACGGGCAGCCTCCTCAAAATCAACTTCGTCGATGGCGCTACAGTCCGTCAGCAGTCTGTCGAGTAACCCGGCCTGGATGTCACCTCTGCGGTAGGCCAGGGCATAGGGTATGCGTTGAAACATCACCATTGAATAACGCCCGATAAACTGCCCCGGGTGACGCCGTTCCAATTCATGCTCCAGCGCTTTTCGAACCATGAATGCCGGGTCGCGGACGGATTCACGCATGATGGCGTAATTCTCAAGTGCCATATCGGCGATGGCATTGGAGTTGTCCAGACGCATATTTTGAAAACGCTCAAATACCGATAGCCATGTTTCTTTAGGGTCATCAAGACATTCCAGCAGTGCCACACAGTCCTCAAAAGCCGCGTTCATGCCCTGGCCATGGAATGGAACCACGGCGTGTGCCGCGTCGCCGAGCAATAAGGCACATTGGCGCGCGTGCCATTGTTTGCAGCGAACCGTGGCCAGCAATCCAATCGGGTTTTCCTTGAAATCACGTTCAAGTTGCGGCATCAGGGGGAATGCCTGCGGAAATTCCTGCTGCATGAACCGGCGTTGTTGTTGCCAGTCATTCAACTGATTCAATCCGGGCCAACCACCCACTTCTTCGTTCCCGCCTTCATCCAGCCGCATAAACAGCGTCGCGGTAAAGCTGCGGTCTGAATTGGGCAATGCAATCAGCATAAAACCACCGCGCGGCCAGATATGCAGCGCGCCGGGATCAAGTGCAAAATCTCCATTCGCATCGACCGGTATCGTCAATTCGCGGTAACCGTGGTTCAGTGCTTGCTTGCTGTCACCGAGGTCTTCAATGCGTTTCATGGCCTCTCGCAACGCGGAGCCACCACCATCTGCACCGATGATGACCTCAAATTTGTGTTCGGCTATTGAGTCTTTTGCCGTGGTTTCAAAAATTGCCTGTTTGTGCGGCCAGTCGATGTCGTGCAATTTATGACCGAAATGGATGCGTGTGTTACCGGTGGCCTCGGCAGCATCCAGCAGGGTTGAGTTTAGGCGCGCCCGGTGGGTGGACCAGATCACTTCATTTTCGCCGATGCCATAGGGCTGAAGGACGGGCGGCTTGCCAATTTCATGCAGCATCCGGCCGCGCATCGGCAGGGTGAATCGATCAACGGTGTGTAATATGCCGGCTTGTTGCAGCGCAAATCGGCCACGCTCTGCCAATGCCAGGTTGATCGACCGCCCGGCGGGTGCCTTCTGTTTACGCTGGTCAGGATTGCGTTCGAACAACTCTACTTTGAAACCTCGCTGCGAAAGCAATACCGCCAACAGGCTACCGGCCAGGCCGGCGCCGACGATGGTGATTGTTTTTGTGTCAATGACGCGATTCATACCTCACCTGGCAGTGCGGTATGGCTGTTTTTGACTTGTTCCACGAAGCGCCAGCAGTCCTCAAAACGGTTGTAAAGAGGAACCGGGGCGACACGGATCACGTCCGGTTCTCTCCAGTCAGAAATTGTGCCGGATTTCTCCAGGTGCTTGAAAAGCGCTCGTCCGGTGTCGCGACCTGCACGCACCCTCAATGACAACTGACAGCCACGGCGGTCCGGGTCTGCCGGCGTGATGATTTCCAATGTTTCATCCAATTCCGAGCGAATCAGTTGCTCAAAGTAAGCGGTCATGGTGACCGATTTGCTGCGTAATGCGGACATACCGGCCTGCTGGAACAATTCCAGCGATACCCGCACCGGGGCCATTGCCAGGATCGGCGGATTGGATAATTGCCAGGCATCCGCGCTTTTTGCAGGTATAAATTCCGGGCCCATTTTGAACCGTGAATCTGGGTCGTTGCCCCACCAGCCGTGCAGACGCGCCAGGTCGGTCCTTGCACAGTGACGTTCATGCACAAAACAGCCGGCAACCGCACCCGCGCCTGCGTTCAGGTACTTGTAGGTACACCAGGCGGCAAAATCCGCGCCGCTGTCATGTAGCTCCAGCAACACGTTGCCTGCAGCGTGTGCGAGGTCAAAACCAACATTCGCACCCGCCCTGCGTGCGGCTGTTGCGATTCGTTTGAGGTCAAAACTCTGGCCGCTGGCGTAATGCACACCCGGCCACAAAACCAGTGCCACCCGCTGCCCGTGTTCGGCCAGGTAATCTTCCACCGCAGACTCATCAATGATGCGGCCCTCTCCACCGGTGGCAAGCTCGAGCAGGCACTCAGCGGGGTCGAGACCGTGCATGCGAATTTGTGATTCGACCGCGTACCGGTCTGATGGGAAGGGCTGCTGCTCGATCAGTATGCAATTGCGCTCCGCTTCAGGCCGGTAGAAGCTGACCATCATCAGGTGCAGGTTGACCGTCAGGGAGTTCATGGTAACCACTTCATGTGGTTTTGCACCGACCAGTTCCGCCATCGGTTCACGCAGGAATTCGTGGTAGCGCATCCACGGGTGGCTGCCTTTGAAGTGTCCTTCAACACCGAAGTCCTGCCAGGATTTCAATTCTTCGAGCATCGCTGACTGCAGGCGTTTCGGCTGCAACCCCAGCGAGTTTCCACAAAAATACAATTGTTCGCTGCCATCGGCGTTCCTCGGGATCCAGAATTCATCCCGGTAAGCACTCAACGGGTCTCGCCGATCGAGTTGCCTGGCGTATTCGAGGCTGGTGTTCATTGATGTTTCTCTGTTAACGGATAGATTACCGGTCGGCTGGGTGTCGCATCCGACATCAGCGGTGACAACTCCAGGTGCATCCAGTACAGACCATCTTTTACGCTTTCCGGAATGTAAATCATCTCGGTGACGCTGCGTTTTGCGGCATCCAGCGAGCCGTGTTCCAGCCCATTCCCGATCCCCCACCAGGTTCGGTGATTGCTGAGCTTGCCGCCGTCGTTGGCGCGGTCCAGTGAAGGTGTGTCCAACAACAGGTGTTTCAAATTCCCGGCTGCCAGAAACTGCATCGCCTGCAGCGAGAACACCGGGTACTCAGGATCGAGTGCATAGTCACGGCTCATTTTATCGATCGGGTTGGGCATGCTGCGTATGGCCAGCGCTTGTGCGTCGGGGTGCAATGAGGCCTGGATCCAATCCATTTCCATGACCAAGCCCACGTCCATGCTCATGTCATTCGCGTCGGCGCCACCCGGGTTTTGAAAGCTTAATACCTGAACGACGCAGGGCCCGGCGTAAATGGTTTGCTGTACCGTGATGCGCTCGCTGCTCAGGTGACCAATACACTCCGTGTGGGTGCCATGACAATGCGGTACAAAGCGAATCACTTCCGCGTTGCAGCTACCGCCGGCATTGACATCACCGATGTAATCGCCTGATTTCAGCGGCGTTGCGCTGGCTGGCTGGTCAACAAAAAAAGACGGTTGTGCGCCGTGCGGGTCCAGCGGGATCGCCACAGAAATGCCTTGTGAATAATCGACGCTGTAGTCGCGGTCGTTCAATGACAAATGGGCAATCACGTAAAATCCGCCAGATCAAGACCCAGCCAGCGCAAGGTATTGCCATGAAACAGCTTTTCCTGGGTATGGACAGGCAAATTCAGTGCTCGGATGACACTGCCCGGTTCCTGTTCCCCCAACGGGAACGGGTAATCGGTGCCCATCATGACCGTGTCCTCACCGCTGACATCCATCAGGTAACGCAAGGCCTGCGGGTCGTGGGTCACAGAATCCACAAAAAACCTGCCCAGGTAATCACGCGGGTCAACCGGGTTGTCGGTGGCCACCAGGTCGGGGCGCATATTAAAACCGTGTTCAATGCGGCCAATGGTGTATGGGAAGGCGCCGCCGCCATGGGCAAAACAAAACCGCAGCTCGGGCAGACGCTCCAGCACACCGCCAAAAATCAGCGAACAGATCGCCCGGCTGATTTCCGCGGGCATACCCACCAGCCACGGCAACCAGTATTGGGGCATGTGTTCGCTGCCCATCATTTCCCACGGGTGCACCATGATGGCCATATCAAGGTCCATGGCCGCTTCAAAAATGGGAAACATTTCCGGGTCGTTGAGATTCCTGTTGTTGATGTTCGAGCCAATTTGCACACCGGGGATGCTGAGTTGTTCGCGCAAGCGGACCAGTTCTGAGATGGCGGTGCCGGTATCCTGCATTGGAATTGTACCGAGGCCGATGACCTCGCGTGGATGATCCTGTTGTGTGCGGGCGATGTCATCATTCAGAAAGCGGGCCAGTTCCAGCGTATGTTTGGCTTCAGCGTGGTAACAGAACATGATCGGTACCGTACACACCACCTGCACATCCACGCCGAACGCCGCGTATTCTTCGATCCGGGTGTCAATATCCCAGATATTTTTCCATATTTCGCGAAAGAACTTGCCATTGCGCATGATGATCATTCGTTCATCTTCGCGACTCAGGCTTGGGAATCCACCGATATTGTACTTGCTGCCGAGGTCAGGCCAGCCATTGGGCAGAATATGCGTATGCATGTCGATGGTCAGCAAATCATCTCTCCGTGCATTGAATGACACTCATCAGCTTGTGTATCGAAGCTGCCATTATGGTGGGGTCGGACACGCTTTTAAAGGATAATAGCGGTCGCCGGGTCATCGGGACCCAACGTAGATCAAGAAAACGGTAGATCAGGAAAGCAGTAGATCAGGATCACACCAAACCAGGAATGAAATGAAGCGCACGGATTTCAATTATGAATTACCTGCGGGCCTGATCGCACAGATGCCGTTGGAAAAACGCAGTGCCAGTCGCCTGCTGTGCCTGGATCGTGAAAGCGGCAAGGTCCATGACCGCTCTTTCCGTGATTTGCCGGAATTGCTGTACCCGGGTGACCTGTTGGTATTCAACAACACGCAAGTGATACCGGCCCGTTTGTTTGCTAAAAAATCGACCGGCGGGCGAGTGGAAATATTGCTGGAGCGATTGCTGGATGAGCAGCAGTGTTTGGCGCAGGTACGGGCCAGCAAGGCACCAAAGCAGGGCGGCCAGTTGATTCTGGAAGACGGCAGCGTATTACAGGTGTTGGGGCGCGAGCACGGGTTTTTCCATTTGCAGGCCGTCAATGTGGACCTGTTGGACTGTCTTGAAAGAATGGGTCATGTGCCACTGCCCCCCTATATAACGCGCGAAGACCAGGCCAGCGACCGGCGGCGTTACCAGACCGTATACGCGCAGATACCCGGTGCGGTGGCAGCGCCGACTGCGGGTTTGCATTTCGACCAGGAAACACTTGAACGGTTGAGTGACTCCAGGATTGAATCTGCCAGCGTCACGCTGCACGTGGGTGCGGGCACCTTTCAACCCGTTCGGGTGGATAATATTGAAGACCATCAGATGCATTCAGAGTGGCTGGACGTGTCGCAATCGACCTGTGATGCCATCGCTGACACGCGCGAGCGGGGAGGGCGTGTGATCGCAGTTGGAACCACTGCGGTGCGCAGTCTTGAAACGGCTGCCGGGGACGGGCAACTCAAGCCGTTTCGCGGCGACAGCCGGATTTTTATTTACCCGCCTTACCGGTTCCGCGTGGTGGACGGGATGATCACCAATTTTCACCTGCCGGAGTCGACCTTGTTGATGTTGGTGAGTGCATTTGCGGGGCGGCACAATACCCTGGCGGCTTACCGTCACGCGGTTGAACAGCAGTACCGGTTTTTCAGTTATGGCGATGCAATGCTGGTGGCGTGAAACCATCGGTGTCAAAATACGCCGCTGAATATTATTGATGGCCTCAGGAAGGCCTTGTCGCTGGAGTAGTTGATGTCTGATCTCAAAACCGATGACCCTGGAAGAAATGAGTTGATCGACAGGGCACTTGAGCGGGAGTGGTTTTATTCCTACGACCTTCCCGGCGGCCAACGCACACCCACGTATCACCATGGCGAACTGGATGCCATCCACGACACACGCTGGGAAATGCTCAACACGCACCTGAAATCGGTTTTCGCTGGTCAGTACGCACACCTCAAAGCCGTAGACCTGGCATCCCACCAGGGTTTTTTTGCGCTCAAAACGGCACAGATGGGATTTGCGGAAGTGCTCGGTATCGAAGCGCGCCAAAGCCATGTGGATGACAGTACCCTGATTGCTGATATTTATGACTTGCCGCAATTGAACTTTATGCAGTCGGATATTTTCGATGTAGATACGCGGCAACTGGGTCAATTCGACCTGGTGTTAATGCTGGGCTTGCTCTACCACCTTGAAAACCCGGTGGGCGCACTGCGTCTTTGTCGTGAATTGTGCAAGGGCGTGTGCCTGATAGAGACGCAGATCGTGCCGGGCTTGACCGGTGTGGTGGATTACGGCAGCTACCAGTTTGTACGGCCTTTGAAAGGCAGCTTCGGGATTATCGATGAAACCGGGGAAACCCACGGCCCGGAAGCAAGCCTCACCGGGATTTGCCTGATTCCCAGCCTGGAAGCATTGAAATGGTTGTTACTGAAAGTCGGTTTCAATGAAGTAAGCGTTCTGGAACCACCGGAAACCGCCTACGAACAGTTGCGCTATGGCAAACGCGTGATGGTCGCCGCGCACGTTTAAGGCCTCATAAATAGTGCATCCAAAATGAAGTTCAAACTTCTGAACAAAGACGGCGCTGCACGTCGCGGCAGGCTGGATTTCGAACGCGGCAGCGTGGAGACGCCTGCGTTTATGCCGGTGGGCACCTATGGCACGGTCAAGGCCATGACACCCAAAGCGGTGCGCGCCACCGGCGCGGAAATCATCCTGGGTAACACCTTTCACCTGATGCTGCGACCGGGTACGGACGTGATCAAGGCGCATGGCGGACTGCACGAATTCATGCAATGGAAACGGCCGATATTGACAGATTCCGGTGGGTTCCAGGTCTGGAGCCTTTCAAATCGGCGCAAAATAACCGAAAAAGGCGTGACCTTTGCCTCGCCGGTCGACGGTTCCAAAGTGTTTCTCGGCCCGGAGGAATCAATGGTGGTACAGGCTGCGCTGGGCTCCGATATTGTGATGTGTTTTGATGAATGCACACCGTATCCCGCCACCGAAAAGCAGGCGCGCGAGTCGATGGAGCTATCAATGCGCTGGGCGCAACGCTGTAAACGCGCACATGCTGACAGTCGTTCTGCCTTATTCGGGATCGTCCAGGGTGGCATGTATGAGGATTTACGCCAACAATCGGCCATCGCGTTAAAACAGATCGGCTTCAACGGCTACGCCATTGGCGGTCTTTCAGTTGGCGAACCGGAGCAGGAAAGAGAGGCCGTTCTGGCCTTTACATTGCCCGAATTACCTGCCGATGCGCCGCGCTACCTGATGGGTGTGGGGCGCCCGCAGGACATAATTGCCGCCGTGCTTCGCGGTGTGGATATGTTTGATTGCGTGATGCCAACCCGCAATGCCCGTAACGGCTACCTGTTTACCAGACGGGGGGTTCTGAAAATTCGAAATTCGCGTTTTGAAATGGATACGCGACCAGTTGATGAAGAGTGCAGTTGCTACACTTGCCAAAATTTCTCAAGGGCCTACCTCAAACACCTGGACCGTTGCAAAGAAATGCTTGGTCCACACCTGGCCACTATTCATAACCTGCATTTTTACCAGCAATTGATGGCCGGTTTGCGTACTGCGATCGAAAAAGAAGCACTGGATGAGTTTGCCGAAGCTTTCCTGGAATTGTATTCCGCCGGTATCGACTGAAACCTGTGCTTAAAGCGTAAAAACCAGCGGTTTTCTGCCTCTGCATGGCTTATAATTGCCGGCTTGTTTGTGGCGCTCCGTTTGAAAACGAACGATCGGACCCCACTTAGATTTATAACGATTCCAGACTATTAGAAAATCACAAGATAACCCAAGAGAATAATTATGGACTTCTTTATTTCCAACGCATATGCACAAGACACCTCCGCATCGGGTGGCCTGATGCAGTTTTTACCCCTGGTTGTCATATTCGCCGTTTTCTACTTCATGCTGATCCGCCCGCAGATGAAACGCACAAAAGCGCACAAGCAGTTGGTGGCGCAGTTGAGTAAGGGTGACGAAGTGGTAACCAACGGCGGTTTGTTGGGGCGCATCACCGAAGTGTCCGAGTCTTTTGTAACCCTGGAGCTGGCTGATAACTTGCAAATTAAACTGCAACGCCAAGCGGTTGCCAGCGTCATGCCAAAAGGCACAATCAAATCCATTTGATTTGCTGAATTCGACATCATAAATTTCAACGCAATTTTTCGAGACTGATTCATGAACCAGTATCCTGTCTGGAAGTACCTGCTGATCCTAATTATCATTGTGACCGGTTTCGTATACGCGCTGCCGAATCTTTACGGTGAAGACCCGGCAATCCAAATAACATCAACGCGGGGGTTTGCGCTTCCTGTCAGCCTGACGGCCGATATCGATGATGCACTGCTGGTTGAAAACATCAGCTATATGAGCAGAGAGCAGCAGGGCAACCATTTGCTGTACCGTTTTGACAATACCGAAAACCAGCTGATCGCGGCCGGCATTCTGCGCGAAGCACTGGGTGATCAGTTTATCGTCGCATTGAATCTTGCGCACGCAACGCCTGACGGCCTGAGAAGTATTGGCGGCAAGCCGATGACCCTGGGTCTGGATTTGCAGGGTGGTATTCACTTCCTGATGCAGGTTGATATGGACACGGCGCGTAGTCAGCAACTGGATCGCTATGTCGATGATATCCGCGCCGCGTTGCGGACCGAAGGAATACGCTATGTGTCGGTCCGGCATGAGGGCAATGGATTACTGGCGATGTTGCGCTCCGCCGAAGACCGCGACCGCACGCTGAACATTTTGCGTACCGATCAAAGCCTGCAGGGACTGATTATCAAAGAGTTGCCGCCGGGTGAAACTTTTGGAATTTCTGCCACCGTTCAGGAACAACAATTACTGGCCCTGCAACAAACCGCATTGAAACAAAACATTACCACGTTGCGAAACCGTGTGAATGAGCTGGGTGTGGCAGAGCCTGTAATCCAGCAGCAGGGCGCAGACCGCGTTGTCGTGCAGTTGCCGGGCGTACAGGATACCGTTGCAGCGAAAAAGATTATAGGCGCGACCGCCACGCTGGAATACCGGGCAGTGGATGAAGCCAATGATTCCTTCACCGCGTCGCAAACCGGTCGCATCCCACCGGAATCCCGTTTATACACCAGTAATAACGGCAGTCCGATTTTGCTCAAGAAACGTTTGATCGTTTCAGGCGACCAGTTGATCGGTGCTTCGGCTTCATTTGATCAGCAAACCGGTCAGCCCTCTGTCAGTGTCACACTTGATGGTGTCGGTGCCAAGCGCATGCTGGATTTTACCCGTAACAACGTTGGCAATCGGATGGCAGTGGTCTACATTGAGCAGAAGCCGGGCGGTCGGAAAATAGAAGACGTGATTAGCGTCGCGGTGGTGCGTGAGCCGTTTGGCAAGCGTTTCCAGACCACCGGTCTGGCTTCAATACAGGAGGCTTCGCAGCTTTCACTGTTGCTCAGGGCAGGCGCACTGGCGGCACCGATGGAAATCGTTGAAGAGCGCACTGTCGGTCCTAGCCTTGGTGCGGACAACGTTGCCCAGGGATTCAAATCCGTGGCCATCGGTTTTGTCCTGGTGCTGTTGTTCATGGCGATTTACTACAAGGTATTTGGACTGGTAGCCAACCTCGCGCTATTTGCCAACATGGTGTTGCTGGTGGCCTTGCTGTCGATGCTGGGTGCGACGCTGACGATGCCGGGTATTGCGGGCATCGTTCTGACCATTGGTATGGCGGTGGATGCAAACGTATTGATATTTGAGCGTATCCGGGAAGAGATACGAAATGGCAATACGCCGCAGGCGAGTATACGGGCCGGTTATGAAAAAGCATTCTCGACCATAGCCGATGCCAACATTACGACATTGATCGCAGCCTTTGTATTGTTCCTGTTCGGAACCGGCCCGGTCAAGGGGTTCGCGGTGACCTTGTCGCTGGGTATCCTGACATCCATGTTTACTGCAATCATGGGAACGCGGGCGGTCATAAACCTGATATACGGCGGCAAGAAACGCGTCCGTAAACTGTCAATTTAAGGGATTGAGATGAAATTTTTAAACCATAAAACTCACATTGATTTCATGGGTCGTAGCAAGCTGGCCCTGATTTTCTCAACCGTTTTGATCATTGCCTCCATTACTTCCCTGGTAGTGCGCGGCTTGAATTTCGGTCTGGATTTTACCGGCGGCACGCTGATCGAGGTCGGTTACCCGAAAGCGCCGGTAATTTCCGATGTGCGCGACAACCTGGCTGCTGCCGGGTTTGAATCCGTGGTGCAGACATTTGGCGCCGCCACCGATATTGTTGTGCGTATCCCGCCCTCTGAAAATGAGGAAAGCAACGCGGAGTTATCCACCCGTGTGCTGGCGGCACTGAGCCAGGGCGTCGAAGGCGAGATTGAAATGCGCCGGGTGGAGTTTGTTGGACCGCAAGTCGGCGAAGAGCTGACTGAACAGGGCATCCTGGCTGTGATCTATGCGATGGTGGGCGTGTTTCTGTACGTCATGTTCCGGTTCCAATGGCGGTTCTCGGTGGGTGCGGTCACCGCACTCGTGCATGATGTCATCATCAGTATGGGTGTGCTTTCCTTTGTCCAGATCGAGTTTGATTTGACCGTGGTGGCGGCGTTGCTGGCGGTGGTGGGTTACTCACTCAACGATACCATCGTGTTGTTTGACCGTATCCGCGAAAACTTTCCGCGTTACCGTAAGCAGCAGCCTGTAGAAGTTGTCAATACGTCCATCAATGAGACCCTGGCGCGCACCTTGATGACCTCAACCACGACGTTGCTGGTGCTGTTTGCGCTGTTTTTCTTCGGCGGTGAAATCATTCATGGATTTGCATTTACGCTGATTACCGGTGTCGTGATAGGCACCTATTCGTCAATTTACGTGGCGAGTACGATGTTGCTGGTGTTGGGTGTGAGTAAAACTGACCTGATGCCGGTCGAGAAAGAAGGCGTAGCGTTCGATAACACCCCGTAGGGTGTGTAATTATTAGGCACCAAAAAATGACGCGTCTAAATTGCGAAACAATCTAACGTTTCGCTCTGGCCCCGTAGGGTGCGTAACTCGTTACGCACCAGCACTCAACGCGTTTAACACGCGGAAAAGCTAACGCTTGGCTTTAGCCCATCGTGGTTCGATAATTTGCCGTAATGCAGTCATCACCTTGTAAGGCGCGGCAAGCACCGAGTGTGAAAACTCAACTGCATCATTGCCTTCAAAGTCGGTCACCACGCCGCCGGCTTCGCGTACCAGCAAAGCACCGGCAGCAACGTCCCAGGGCTTGAGCCCGATTTCAAAATAGCCATCCATACGTCCGGCAGCAACCCAGGCCAGGTCCAGTGAAGCCGCGCCAAAACGCCGTATGTCCTCTACCTTTCTGAACACTTCACTAAAAATGCCGGTGTATAAACTCATCATGCCACGTTGCCGAAAGGGAAATGCGGTGGCAAGAATTGCATTCTCCAAGGTGGCACGTTCCGATATGCGCATACGGGTGTTGTTCAGGTGTGCGCCTCTGCCCCGGCTTGCCGAGAATAATTCATCGCGCATCGGATCGTACACCACAGCATGCTCAGTTCGTCCATTTACTTGTTGGGCAATGGAGATCGCGAAATGTGGCATGCCATGTAAGTAGTTACTGGTGCCATCCAGTGGGTCTATGATCCACACAGTATCACTGTCACCATCAGCCCCGCCTTCCTCCCCGAGGATCGCGTGATCAGGGTGGTAGCGCCTGATTTCATTTACAATCTGCTGTTCACAGGCTTTATCGATTTCTGTGACGTAATCGTGTCGCGCTTTCCGCGTAACAGGGATGGACGCGACTTTGTGTAACTCTTGGCGCATCAGGTCACCGGCAATATGTGCCGCATTGATAGCAATGTTTAGTACAGGATGGGCCATGGTAAATTATCAATGAGTGTAAAGGCGGCACAGGATAGCAGAAGCGAAGCTAAGGTGGCAGCACGATTGTCGCGTATTCGCATTGTTTTGATCAATACAACCCACCCGGGCAATATCGGTGCGACCGCGCGGGCGATGAAAGTGATGGACTTGCAGTCATTGCACCTGGTGACACCGAAATTGTTCCCGAGCGCGGAAGCCACGGCAATGGCATCGGGTGCCGACGACCTGCTGCAAACCGCGGTGGTGCATGAATCACTTGATTCGGCTCTTGAAGGCTGTTCGCTGGTGCTGGGTACAAGTGCCCGCAAACGCAGTCTGCCGATGCCGCAAATAGACCTGCGCAAGGCCGCCGAAAGTGCATTTGCAGAACACGCCGGGCAGGACATCGCAATATTGTTTGGTCGCGAACGCTATGGGCTGACGAACGAAGAAATGCAACGCTGTCACCAATTGGTGCATATTGACACCAATCCGGATTATGGCTCGCTGAACCTCGCACAGGCGGTGCAGGTGATGGCCTATGAATTGCGTATGGCGGTGGTGAACAGAACCAACGTCGAACTGCCGCCGTCGGACTGGGTGCCGGTCGATGCCGGCCAGATGGAGTTGTTTTATACCCACCTCGAGCAGACCCTGCTGGATATCGAATTTTTGAACCCGGAGCAGCCAAAACGGTTGATGATGCGGTTGCGGCGCTTGTTTAACCGGTCCCGGCCTGATCAGAATGAAATCAACATTTTACGGGGCATCCTGGCAGCCTCGCAGCGTGCAGCCCAGGGCACAAAGAAAATAAAATGAACAAATGATTAAAATATTTGCTCCGTATTGAACTCGCCCGTGCTTATTGTAAAAATACGGAGGTCGAAAAAGTAAACTCGGGACGAATGGATTCGTCTGCAATCGTTAAGACCTGGTATTTTGGCGTTGGGCCGGTCAACGGAAATGAAATCAACATGAGGCTTTATACCGCTTTCAATGTCGCGTTCATGGCCGACAACCTGGAGGGTAATGTGAATGTTGAACTGGTGGGAACGCTGGACCTGGTATTCAGAAATTGCAACCAGGGTAAGGCATTCTATGCAACTGAAAGCGACATCGTCGGTTCTGGTGAGTTCCGCATCAAACGCATCAACAGCATTTATCGCTCCCGTTGCAGCGGGGAATATCCGACGACACCGCTTCAGATGCCCGTCCGTCAAAGCTCGAAGTCCGGTTGATGTCTGCACGTGATGACGTAACGGGAAAAGGCAAAGCCAAGTTCTGGGAACGTAGCGACCGCTCGGACTTCCAGGTTGAGGCTGAAGGCGCCGCCGACGGTACATACACCTTGCAGGTGTGCGGGGAAGACCGTGGTGAGATGGAAATTGCAGGCGGAGAAGGAGAGATGACTTTCCGTAGCCCGGCAAACGACAGCACCATGTTGCTGGATTTTGATCCTCGTGACTGCCCGATTGACTTGCTGGATGGTGACGGTATCGCGTTGACCTCCGGTGACGCAGTGCTTGCCGAAAAACAGAAGGGCAAAAAGGACGATGATGAAGGTGAAGGTATCGAAATCAAAGTCGATCTGAACAATGTCGGTGTGATCGAGGGCGCGAAAGGCGAGGCCGGGTTCGGGATGGACTCTGATGAGCGTGAGTTCGAGGTTGAGATCGAGAACGTGCCGGTCGGTTTATATGCCGTCATGGTTGCGGGCGTCAAAGTTGGTGACCTGGAGGTCGTTGAAAATGACGGTGAAACCATGGGTGAATTGGAATTCTCCGACCCTCAGGAGCCAGATTCCCTGTTGCTTGATTTTGACCCGCACGGCGAAATCATCGAAGTGCTCCAGGACGGTGTGGTTATTCTGGAAGTGCTGTTCCCTGACGAGTGACCCTCCGTCACAGGCCTGATGCGTATGACAATGCGGGTTGGCCCAGGTTAATACCTGAGGCCAGCCCGCTTTTTTATAAATAATCCGGTCTGGGAATGTCTTTTCTCATATCCGGTGCGTCTTCCGGTTCACCGGCGGTCAAGGCAAGTGGTACCACGCCGGCCCAAATGGCTTCATCAAGGTCACGTTTCGCGTCATCCGGTGGTCCGACACGGCATTTGCTGCTGAATGTTTCGATGGCAAGGCTCAGCAAACTGGTTGCGTTGAGTTCCTTTTGGGTTGATGCTCTCAGATCGGCCAGCCGACCAGGCATCAAATGCTCAACAAGTGCATCAAATGCTGCTTTCTTCTCCTCTTCATCGGTCACCGGACGGGCGGTTCCAAAAACCATTACAGAACGATAATTCATTGATGAATTGAACGCCGAGCGCGCATACACCAGCCCATCGAAGTGGGTGACGGTCACACAGCAGCGCACGCCATCTGCCAGGTTCTTCATCAAGCGACTGGCCACCGAGCCATGAATTAACAGGTTGTCGTTTAGCCTCGTGTACGCCATCGGAAGGACATAAGGCTGGCCATCCAGAGAAAACCCCAGATGGCAGATTTTTCCTGCATCAAGTATCTCGTAAGCCTGTTGAAAGTCGTGACTGCCACGCTCCGCTTCACGTTTGAATTTGATGTCAGCTTTTTTGTCATAACTGGTCTCTTTGAGCGTTGTTTAAAGAACATTTTCCATGGCTAACATGCTACCTTGTCGCGCAGGCCATTGTAATTTTCCGGGCAGGATTAATTTAATTTATTCAATGATGAACACGGACGATCGACAAACCCCGGCACAGACTGGCAACTGGTATCAAAGTGTCTGGAAAGTCGTGACCGAAATCCCCGCCGGTCATGTTCTGACCTACGGGGAGGTCGCCCGCCTGGCCGGCATGCCACGTGCTGCCCGCCGCGTCAGCCAGGCACTCAGACGCGCACCACGCGCGATGAGTGTGCCCTGGCACCGCGTCATAAATGCTCAGGGGAAAATATCTTTCCCTGAAGACTCCAGTGGCTGGAAAAGACAGAAGGAAATTCTGGAGACCGAGGGCGTTGTGTTTTTAAACGGCAAAGTGGATCTGAAGCAATATGGTTACCGTGGTGCGGTTGACTGTCTGTTGTGGGGAGATGGCGGGGAATGATCAGCACGCGGCTAAAATCGGCATGGAAGGCGTTGAGGGCGCACTACTGGGGCTCTCTGGCCTTTGATGTTGCATTGATCGGTATCGCCTTCGTTTTGCTGGATGCCTGGCAGACACGAAACCTGCCCGATAATGCATACACGCCGCCGCTGGAGCTTGTCTGGCTGGATGACCGCAAGGCAGAGTCGGTGATGGTCGAAGGCGAAACCGGGGTCATCTACTTTTTTGCTCCCTGGTGTTTTTATTGCAAGCACAGCATCGATAATCTGGATGAACTGGTCGCAAGCGGCGAACTGGCCTGGGCCAGAGCAGTTGCGCTGGATTATGAAACCCTCGATGAAGTAAGAGAATTTCTGGCTGAGACCAACGTTAATCTGCCGGTTTTGCTCGGCGGGCCAAAGACCTCCCTTGATTGGCAAATCAAGGCCTTCCCGACCTACTTCGTCATCGACGCAAACGGCCGCATCGTCAAACGCTCCGTAGGCTACTCCACCAAAATCGGTCTGAAAACCCGAATATGGATGACCCAGTAGGGTGCGTTGTTTTGTAACGCACCGCTTGTGCTACAAACCCATTGCCTTGGCATGATGGCGTAAATGATCATCGATGAAGGACGCGATGAAGAAGTAACTGTGGTCGTAGCCTTTCTGCATGCGAACTTCAAGCGGGTGGTGGGTGCAAATACAGGCTTGTTCGAGGCTGCCTGGTTTCAATTCTTCGCCCAGAAACTCATCATTGCTGCCCTGGTCGATCAGGATTGGCAGTTGTTTTTCAACATTGCATATCAGTTGGGTGGCATCCCATTCGCGCCAGTCATTGCGGTCTTCGCCAAGATAGTTGGTGAAAGCCTTGACACCCCACGGGGTTTCAGACGGGTGGCAGATCGGCGCAAACGCAGACACCGACAGGTAACGGTCGGGGTCTTTCAGAGCACACATCAGTGCGCCGTGACCACCCATGGAGTGTCCACTGACGCTGCGCTGGTCGGTGACCGGCAGTGCCGCTTCGACCAGGGCTGGTAATTCCCGGGTGACGTAGTCGTACATCTGGTAGTGATCCAACCATGGGGCTTGTGTTGAATTGACATAAAACCCGGCTCCGGAGCCAAAATCCCAGTGGTCATGTTCCCCGGGCAGGTCGGTGCCGCGTGGGCTTGTGTCCGGGCAGACAATGGCAAGGCCCAGCTCAGAAGCCAGTTTCTGTGCACCGGCTTTCTGTACAAAGTTTTCATCGGTGCAAGTCAGGCCGGAAAGCCAGTACAGCACAGGCACGGGTACGGTTTCTGCCTGTGGTGGTAGAAATACGCTGAAAATCATCTCGCAATCAAGAGTATCTGAATGGTGTTGCAAACGTATTTGCTGGCCGCCAAACATCCGCTTGTGCGAAATTTCCTGAGCAGGTGACATCTATTTGGCTGACATCAAAACGGATGACATCAATATGCCCTCAAAAAATGACCACAGAGCGAATGCTTTCGCCATCGTGCATCAGCTTAAAGGCCTTATTGATATCTTCAAGACCCATCGTGTGGGTCACCATATCATCGATATTGATTTTGCCGGCCATATAGTCATCAACATAGCCAGGCAGTTCGCTGCGTCCGCGCACACCACCAAAGGCCGTGCCGCGCCAGACCCGTCCGGTTACCAACTGGAATGGCCGGGTGCTGATTTCCTGGCCGGCGCCGGCAACGCCGATGATGATGGATTCACCCCAACCCTTGTGGCAGCATTCCAGTGCGGAGCGCATCACATTGGTATTACCGATGCACTCAAACGAGTAATCCACACCGCCATCGGTCAAATCCACAATCACATCCTGTATCGGTTGGTCATATTTTGATGGGTTGATGAAATCGGTTGCGCCCAGCATCTGCGCCATTTCAAATTTGTCGTCGTTCAGGTCGATCGCCAGTATGCGCGAGGCACCGGCCATCACAGCTCCCTGGACCACGCTCAAACCGATGCCACCAAGACCAAAAACGGCGACCGTCGATCCTGCTTCAACCTTGGCGGTGTTGAGCACTGCCCCGATACCGGTGGTGATGCCGCAACCCAACAGACAGACCTTGTCCAGTGGTGCTTGCTGGTTGATTTTGGCCACCGAGATTTCCGGCATTACACTGTATTCAGAAAATGTTGACGTGCCCATGTAGTGATACAGAGGCTTGCCGTTCAGCGAGAAGCGAGTGCTGCCGTCCGGCATCAGGCCCTGGCCCTGTGTGAGCCGGATTGCCTGGCACAGGTTGGTTTTCCCGGAGGTGCAAAAACTGCACACTCCGCATTCAGGTGTGTATAGCGGGATGACATGGTCGCCCGGCTTTACGCTGGTGACACCTGCGCCGATTTCTTCAACCACACCGCCACCTTCATGGCCAAGAATTACAGGGAATATGCCTTCCGGATCGGCGCCGGACAGCGTAAATGCATCCGTGTGACAAACGCCCGTGGCAACCATGCGTACCAGTACCTCACCCGGCTGCGGGCCTTGTACATCAACTTCAGTGATCTCTAATGGTTTGCCGGCCTTGATGGCCACAGCGGCGCGTGATTTCATTTTTGGTCTCCAGGAAATATATGTTGCAAACTGTAGGTTGCACGCGACCGGCCGATGTGGCCGGTCGCTTCAGAGCTTTTTAGTTGCGGTTCATGAATGCGACCAGTATACCCAGCAGTATGATGGAAACTGTGTCGAATAAAATTTGCTTGATTGCCAGCATTTCCGGCATCGGCTGAACGGCGTAGTAAATCATGTAAATGGGTAGCGTCATCAGTACAACGATGGCAACACCGAAGCGTACTCCCTGGCCCAGCCACGGCGTGTTGTCACGACCCATGCGATATACCCATGTCAGCCCGATACCCATAAAAACGTGAGCCAGCAACATGAAGTGGAAATATTTTTCCGAGTCTTCTGCCGACCGGTACAGGTTTGGCAGTGCCTGATAATCAGGTGCCAACAGGAACGCGTGTACAACAAAGCCCGTCAGCATAGTGGCTACAAACATCACCACGGATGAAATTATAAATTGCCTGTTCATTTTTTCCTCCCGGATTGTGTCCCCAACTTGACCGGTATTCTAATATAAATCTCAAACCTGAACATGGAGCCGCCTGCGTTTATGATCGAAGCGGTGCTTCTGACTGGAGTGTCGCGCGGACAGCCAGGCTTCGCATCACTGTTTTAGTGTGGTTTTCAGCCTGTGCTGGTCATAATCCTGGCAGAATGGAAGGTAGCCGGATGATGATGAATTCGTTGTTGTCGATGTGCTTTTTATCCGCTTCCCTGGCCTGTCCGAAGGGGTAATTGTTATCGTTAACAATGGCCAGTGTGTTGGCGTCTATCACCAGCAAGCCTTCGATGGTGTAAAACGGGAATGAAAAATTCTCGCTGCCATCACGGTTGAGGTCATGCGGGTCGCTGATATTCAGCAAATCTGCGACCAGGGTTTTTTCCAGATAACCATCAGCATCAAGCCGGGTAAAATCCACTGCGTAGACTTTCTTGATGTGGGCAGTCACACCCTCTCCGGAATCACGCTCCAGCACCAGTCCGGCGGTCGCCGAGTACAGTTTGAAGGCGCCGATGGCGGTCGAGCCCTGCTCCAGTCGGTAGCGGTAACTCGGGCTGTTTGCGTGCTCATTTACGAAGCGCTGGTTTTCGATATCAAAGGTGTAGATATTGAGTGCCGGTTCCTGACCCGATATGGTGCCTTCCAGCAACGGAAAAAGGTGCCTGGCGTCTGCAGATATTGCCATGCCTTCAAAACCACGTGAACGGGGCAGGGTGGCTGTCTTGCCTTCGGGATTGTCGACGGATGCCAAGCCGTTGAGCGTAAAAGGCGAAGCCAACAGCACGCCTTCGGCGCTGAAATGCAACAGCGATGGATAAAATTCCTCAGCGATCCAGAAACTGCCATCCGGGGCCATTTGAAAGGACTCCGGGTCCAGGTCCGCACCCGTCAATAGCCGGTCGGTCTGCCGCGAAATCGTGTATGGCAGATAGGATTCGGGGTCACTCAAGCGGATAATACGCTCGACTTCAATGCTGCCCGTTCCGCCTGTGGTGGTTCGGAAATCCGGTCTGACGTAGTAGATACTCAACAGGTAATCGGCTGAATTGCTGCGTTTGCCAAAGCCGTTGTCGCTGAGTACAAGATAAAGACCGCTGTTGCCGCTCAGCAAAGCAGAGAAGCCCTGCACGGGCTGTTGTTTTACAAATGGAGGCTGGCGGCCATTGACCGGTTCGATGAACGCGCCGGAGTCAGGGCCTGAACGGAACGTGTCCGCCGCCAACTCAGCGTATGCGATCAGGGTTGTACTACTGTCGACGGCGTGCGCAAGCGGAGCCAGTAAAATCAGCATCGGCAAAAATAGCGGGCGTAATGCAATTGTCTGCAGCAGATTCCGCTGGCTCGTCACTTCTGAATAGCTCAGGAATGTGCGATTGGCTTGTCGGTAAACAAATAATCCCTGAGCTCGTGGTCCATGGCCGGGTCCTGTCTTCGTATCCATTCCAGCACCATCGCAGCATGCTCTTTTTCTTCGTCCCGGTTATGAGCCAATATGGCCCGCAACTCCGGATCTTTACAGGCATCAACGCGTTGGTTATACCAGTCTATTGCTTCGAGTTCCTCCATCAATGAGGTGATGGCGCGGTGCATGTCACGCGTCTCGTCGCTCAGTTCTGAAATGGGTTCGTGATAACCTTCATTTGCCATAATATTTTCCCCGAATCATCGCGTTATGCTGATTGCTCAGTCTGTTTGATGCAGATGCACATCGGTCTGCGGATAAGGAAGATTGCAACCGGCGGCCTCGAGTTCGACTTTGAAGCTCTCGAGCAATTCGCCATAAGCGCCCGAGTAATCCGCTGTTTTTACCCACGGTCGCACGGAAATATCCACACTGCTGTCACCCAGGTTTGAAACAAAAACGTTTGTTTTCGGCTCATCCAGTATCAGTGGGTGATCCTTGCAGATCCGTGTCAAGACGTCACGTGCAAGTTTGAGGTCGTCGTCATAACTGACGCCGATCACAAAATCGATCCGGCGCGTGTCATGAATTGAATAATTGGTGATGCTGCCGCTGCCGACGATCGCATTTGGAATGGTGACCTGCTTGTTGTCACCGGTTTTCAACACGGTGTTGAAAATACGAATTTCCTCTACGGACCCCGATATTCCGCCCAGATCGACAAAGTGCCCTTTCTTGAACGGCTGAAAGATAATCAGCATTACACCTTGTGCAAAGTTTGACAAAGAGTCTTTCAACGCCAGACCAATGGCCAGACCGGCAGCACCGATAATGGCCGCGACCCCGGTGACCGGAACACCGATATAGCTCAACGAAGTGACAATAACCACCGTCATCAGGGTCGCATATAAAACCCTGCCAAGAAAATTGATCAGGGTCTCGTCCACTTCGCGACCGAGCATTATTGACCGAGTGACCCGCACCACACGTTTTGACAACCAACGACCCCCAATAAAAATGGCCAGCGCGATGGCAATTGCAATCAACCAACCCGTCAAGGCCTCATTGCCACGCATGTATGTCACAAAATTACTAATCGCATCCATTGATATCTCCTTTCACACTTTCGTTTATGGCTGATTTCTGTTGCACGAAAAATCAGGCAACGTCGCCGCCGTTCTCAAGTGCCTGTTCCATCCGGTCTGCCATCGGCGCCAACTGGTTGATGACGTACTCCAACTCCTGACCGTCCAAAGAATCGTACGGCAGGTTTTCACACATTTTGATATA
>Ga0114950_10000230_pt1 | contig 36092 bp, 29 predicted proteins | sample N075metaG_FD_83503 | JGI IMG/M metagenome (GOLD analysis project Ga0114950, IMG submission 83503) | Deep subsurface microbial communities from Kermadec Trench to uncover new lineages of life (NeLLi) - N075 metaG | ecosystem: Environmental > Aquatic > Marine > Ocean trench > Sediment | place...
CGCTCGTTTCAAATCAGCACCCGCATTCACGAAGGACTCGGATGGCTCAGCCGGCCGATCGTCATCGCCCTGCTGCTGATCATTTTTCTCACGATCTTTCTTGCCGTCCGCGGCATCGCAAAAGAAAAGCTGAGCAAGAAAATTCCTGCTGCGAAATCGTCCGAAAACAATCCGGCCGTTTCTCTGCCGTTTTCAATTCTTCTCTTTGTCAGTTTCATGTTCGCCGGGTACACGGCGCTGGACTGGCCGGCACCTGTTAGACAGTTCCCGTTGCTAATCTCAGTGCCCGGCGCAGTGTTGTCCTTGTTTGTTGTAGTGCGAGACTCGGTACAACTCTTCGCTTCCAAGCAAGCGACCGGAACCTGGAAAGCGACACTGCAACAGGCGAGCAAGGATGCCTGGCTGGCTGCGGCGCTGCCTTTCTTCGCCTACCTGTTCGGCATGATTGTTCTCACAATGCTGGTCGGCCAGAAAATTGCCCTGCCGTTATTCGTCGGCACTTACCTCGTGCGCTGGGGCAAATACCCCAAGCGCTTTGCCTTGGCCTATGCGCTCGGCGCGTGGGCGATCCTGGTATTTTTCTACGATCAGGTCATGAGCCTGTTGTTTCATCCCTCGTATCTGGCGCTCTGGCTCCGGCCGATGTTGCCAGCGGCGATGCCAGACTGGCTGTTTCTCTGACGAGTTTCGCGACAGAGGCCTAATCAGTTCAGCGTATTTTTGAGCACCAGGATTGACGGCGCCGACTCTGCCAATGCGCGATAGGTATCCATATGAGCGAACATCCCGGTCGGGATGTACGCTCCTCCCAAGACGATGTCTATATCGCCATCGCCATCCAGATCGCCCGCATCCAAAGTCATCCAGCGCCCGTTGACCAGCTCTGCAGTGGTGTACGCGCTAAACTTCATCTGTCCGTCGTTGCGTAGATAGACGAAAGACTCCCGCCTTTCCACCGTGAAATCCGGGTAGAAAGAAATCGCTGCAATATCCAGATCACCGTCATTATCGAAGTCCGCGGCCTTAGCTCCGAAAGCACCGTACATTGGGAAAAAGTACGCTTCCTCGAAACGCAAGTCACCGCGGTTCAGATAGATTCGAATACCGTGGAAATTTTTGAGCGTGTTGTACGGGTCCGAGTCAACGTTGTCCCCGTTCACGGTCATGATATCCATCTGGCCGTCACCGTCGAAATCCTGCAACTCGAAATACGTGTGACCGTATGACGGGTGTGTCTCGAACACCGTGTTGAGCGTAAATTCGTTCTTGCCGTTGTTGATCAGAATATAAAACCCTTCTCGCGCATCCGACAACAGCACGGCGATATCGAGATGTTGATCGCCATTGAAATCGAAAAACTCCGCCATGACCGCGCCAGGGCGATCAATCAACACGTGCTCACGGTAACTTCCATCGCTTTGCGACTCATACCAGGCAACTCTCCCCTGCCGCATGCCGAATTCACAGGCGACAAAATCGATGACGCCATCGGCATTCAAGTCCGCGGTATCGATGCACGCCAGCCGGTAGAGATCGTCGATCACAACGCTGATGTTCGCTGCGGCGATACTCTGATCGATGAGCGGCAGTTGGCTTATCGTCGCGATCTTCACGGCTGAGGAACCGATACCAAAGATGTCGCCGATAGACGCCACATAGGCCGTATCATTGACGAACTTGATGCCCACGGGCGACATCGCCGGCCCGAATCGCCTGGGCTCAAACGCGAGCTGCCCATCGCTACCAAGAACGGCCAAGGTATGCGCAGCAGCATCGCCGATGTAAGCCTCGCTCGTTTCATCCCTGACACGCACCATCGTCGTGACGGCCGGGTCGGCGTGGTAGTCAGATTGGACAATGTCGAACTGCGGCAAATTCCAGTGCGTGGAGGGCTTGCCGACCTGCGGCAGCGGATTTTCCGTCGCGGACTCCACGAAGTAGTATCGCAGCGCCTCCCAGTCACGCTCTCCCAAGAGAGGTGTGTCCGGTATCATGTTGTCCCTGGCCAGATACTTCTGCTTTGACTGCAGATTTTCCTGTGCGAATTCCGGGTGATCGGCAAGATAATCCATGTTATCTATCCCCATCATAAGGCCCATATAAGCAAGCGCCATTTCCCAACTTCGCTTGGGCAGAATTTCAGGTTGTGGCTCAAGATGGCAGGCAGCGCAATAGACTGCCGCCAATTCCCTGCCGTGGGAAAGTTTGCGATCGCCCTGCGACTCAAGCCACGTGTCTCGAAGACCAGGAAAGGCTGCGATGAGCAGGATCGCTGATATCACGGCGACACCGATGTAGCTTTGCTTGCGATTGATCAATTTAACAACTCCTGAATCGCGCCGAATATGCGCTAACCGTCTGCAGGCGGTGAACCATCGAACCAATCGACCACCGCTTTTTGAAAGCTCGGGCGCGTTGCGATCCTGCGAGCCCAACTTTCTACATTCGGATGCCGGTCGAAGTGCAATCCAGCCTGGACCAACGTGTAATGAAGTGGCACCCACGTTATATCCGCAAGCGTCAACTCGTCACCCGCCAGCCAGCGATGCTCACCGAGATACGTATCGAGCTGCGCGAAAGCTTCGTGCAGCAGGCACTCGGCGTCGTGCTGATCTTTTTCGGTCAGACGAGCACCGGTCGAACACCGCGTGTGAAACGCCAACAACTCTTCATTCGTTTGAAGTTTACGATAGAGCTCAAGTTCCGCGGCCGTTTTACCGAGCTTTTCGATCGGCTTCGTGCTGTAAACGTAGGTCTTGACCGCAGACACATGAATGGCCGATGCAAGATCCATCCACGCGGCTGCTTGCGCAATTTGTGTCTCGCCGACGGGTGCCAGTCGTGGCTCCGGGTAGGTGTCATCCAGGTAGCGAATAATGTCCTTGGAATCAATCCATATGTCACCGTCGTGAACCAGTGCCGGCACCAGCCCAATCGGGTGAATCGCGAAGTACTCGGGCGTGATGTGTTCCCCGGTGCGTATATTGAGGTGGTGACTTACCCAGGGAAGTCCTTTTTCCTCCAGCGTCATGCGAACTCGCATGGAGCAATTGGACCAACCCGCGTGATAAAGATGCAGGCCTTTGAGGCCCCGCACAGAGTCATCTTTTGGCTCGATTTTTGGCATCGTGATATCGGATTCGAAGTTATTCGCTACCCCGATTTAAACCCTCCAGCGTCCACTCGGACACTGGTTGCGCTTCAAGTACAGGACTTCCCAGCTTGGGTGTCGTCAGTAAGTAAAGCCCTGTATCGGTCGCCGTCCAAATCAGTTTACGGTCCCACTCGATAAATACATTGTCCGTGTTACGCGTATAGCTCCCAGGAACGTCGAGGTCACCGCCTTGTGGGGGAATGAAGTAGGACGAAATGAAAGGATATTCCGGATCGCTGATGTCGTAACACTGCAGGCCGGCGTTGAAAAAAGTGTAACAAGTAAAGTTGGGGTCGGCTTTTCCCGGCGCTTTGAGATGCGGCGGATTGTGCACGCCGAAACGGCCTCGTTTCTGGCAGAAATTATCGTAAGGCGCTTCCTCTGGTGGCCGTGGAATCGGCAGTGTAGACAGTTCCCTGGGATTCTCGGGGTCCGAGACATCGATGACGTAGGTATTGTGAAAGAGCTCGTTGCAATCCGGGTTCAGCACCTCGGGAGCGCCAATGACGAAGCCTCTATCAATTCTGGCGACATCCACTGAGTGGAACGCTATCCCACCCGGCTTATAAGGTCCCTGAAATCGACCCAGCAATTTAGGTGAACTGATATCACTTAGATCGTGGATAAAAATGCCGAGCGATCCCCAGGGGCTAACACCCAGCTTGCCGCCGTTCTCGACTTTCTGCGGTACGTAGAACGCACCGTGCAATCCCGTGAACGATTGCTTGTCACCATGCTCTCTCCAGGATTCGTAGGCTTCCTTTTCGCTATCGCGCTGACCGGGCAACCACCATGTCGAAACGTGGCGTGGCGTTTCCGGATTTGACACATCAATGACGACGACGCCGTGACTGTGCACCCTTACCGGGCTTTCCTGATTCGTGAATGAGTCATCCGGCGCCGCATCAAGATAGGCGTATTTGCCACCGTCGTAATAGTCGCGATGCGTGCCGCCACCGGTTTGTAGTTCGCGGGATGGATCTCCCAGATCCGTGCTGAACTCCGATAACAGACGAATGTCGGTCGGATCGCTGACATCGTAGAAGCGGACGCCGCGCAGTCCCTTGTAATTTTTTACCCTCGTATACGCGGTCGGATCGTCATACTTGCCGTGTGGAAATTCCGTGGTCGCCTTGATCAGCGGTGGAGCCGCTCCGGTCATCAAAATCCATTTGCCGATACCGTCGTTGTAAGCGAGCTGAATCTGCCGACCGTCAAAAGCGTCTTCATTGATAACAACGGGATTCAACGGATCGGTGACATCTATCACGTCGCCTTTCGGGATTCCGCCCTGGAACAAATAGCGATGCTCGCCGACGGTCATCATTTGCATTTTCCAGCGGCGGTTCTCACCGCCGAGATGAGCGCGTACCGCCATATTGCGAATATACGTGGACTGATCCAGGTACGTCAGGCTATCCGGTCGCGGCTTCGGGTGGGCGTTCGCTAACGCCATCGCGGGAAGCCCGACCACTAGTAATATCAACGCCGATAAAGCGGCTACGAATTTCTTGTCACTCAAAGTCATTCTGATTCTCCTGTGATTCTATCGACTACGCGATTCCGGTTTCGCGATCTGCAATATGTTTCTTCAACCGCGCCGGCCTCAGCGGCAGGTCGCGTACTCGCGCACCGGTCGCGTTCGCCACCGCGTTAGCGATCGCCGCTGCTGTGGGTCCCTGCGACGCCTCGCCGGCGCCGAGCGATGGCTCATGAGCTTGGTCCATCAGCACGACCTCGACGCTGGGTACTTCGGGAAAGGTCAAAATCGGATAGCTCGCCCAATCATTTGATTCGACCCCGACAGGCCCCAGACGAACTTGCTCCTTGACGGTCCAGCTTGATGACTGAATGACACCACCTTCGATCTGATTGATTGCACCGTCCGGATTGATAACCAATCCAATATCCACGGCACAAAGCGCGCGATCGAGTTTGATCTGCCCGGTTGCAGAATCCACCAGGACCCGCATCGCGACAGCACAATACGCGCCTGAATTCTTGTACTGCGCCATGGCGATCCCGACGGCGGCGGGCGATACAGCAGTTCCAAAACCGGCGGCCGCCATCTGCTCGCGAAGCTTGCCAAGAACACCTATCGCGCGTTGATCGGTCAGATGTCGAATTCTGAACTCAATCGGATCCTCTCCTTGCGCGTGCGCGATCTCGTCCATAAAGGACTCGATCGCAAATACGTTCATATAGGCCCCCAAACCCCTCAGCGCAGACACCCTGAGTGGCAGGTCCGGGATCAGGTGTTTCGTGATGCGCTGATTGGCGAACGAATACAACGGCACGGCATTTCGATCGCCGCCGCCACGCGGCGGCGGAATATTGCCGACCGGCGGCAAAGCCAGCGGCCGGGCTATTTGTCGCGCGGCGAACAAGTTACCCGCGCGTTTCGCGCCAGCAGGTCTGATCGAATGAGTGCCGCTCCAGACATCGTACTGCCAGTCGACGATTTTGCCTTTTTCATCCAGGCCCGCGCTTATCCTCGTGGTCATGGCCGAGCCATAGGGCTCTCCCAGAAACTCATCGGCGCGTGACCACTGCAGGCGTATCGGTCTGCCTGGCATTTGCATCGCGATCAAAGCAGCATCCGCTGCCGCATCGTCCGCCCCATTGTGGCCGTAACACCCGGATGCTTCAGCAATGATCAGGCGAACGCTATCTTCCTTGAGACCGACGAGCCTCGCGATCGCCCCGCGCATCAGAAAGGCGCCCTGAGTGTGGCTCCACACGGTGAGTTGACTACCCGAATAGCGCGCTATCGCCATCGATGGCGATATGGACGCGTGCGCCTGAAACGGCCGCGAGTAATTTGCGCTGACCGTCCGCGTCACGTCTCCGGAACCGATCGAGCCACGCTCTGCCACAACCTTGACGACCGCCGGCGCTTTCCTCAGCCAGTCACTGATCGTGTTTTCTCGCAGCGGAGATTCTGATGTATCCCAGTGGCACAACAACGCCAACGCTTTTGCCGCGCTGACCGCTTGTTCCTCTCGCTCTGACACAACGGCCAGAAACGATCCATCGCGCAAGACCTTGACGACACCAGGCAAACTCGACACGGCATCGAAATTCGTCGGTGCTAACAGTTTTGCTTCGCGGTCTCCCGTTCGCACGATTCGCGCATGCAGCATGCCGTCCATACGAATATCCTGGATGTACGCAGACTCGGCAAAGGCCTTGCGTGGAATATCGATTCGCTGCAGCGATTTGCCGACAATGCGATAGTGATCGCGGCTCTTGGATGGCACCGAACCGCTTGCATGTCGAGCAAAACTGCGGTCTTTGACCACGGCTCCGTAATCGAGTCCTGTATCGATTCCATTGACCGTGAAAACCCCGTCTCTGACGCCAATTTTCTTGCTGTCGACGGCAAGCTCATCGGCCGCTAACTCGATCAAAATAGCGCGTGCTTCAGCTGCAGCGGCGCGCACAGCAGCACCACTAACCTCTACTGAACGACTGCCATTGGTGTACGCCTCGTTCGGCGATGAGGCGGTATCTACATTGGCAACCTGTACGCGCTCGAACGGCACGTCCAGCTCCTCCGCCGCAATCTGCGCCAGCGCCGTTTGAATTCCCTGGCCCAACTCGCACTTGCCCGGAGACAAAGTAACCGACCCATTCGCGGCGATGCGTAACCAGGTATCGAGATCGGGATTCGCGGCCAGTGAACTTGGCAAATCGAACGCAGCAGCCTGTTGTGCGTTCGCGGTGATCGGCACGATATTGAAATACAGGACGACGGATCCGGCACCCTTCAAAAAACTTCTGCGTGTAGTCATGGCGACACGTCTTCCCGATAACTCTTCGCCGCCTCGGTGATCGCTCTTATTATTCGACCGTGCGTACCGCAGCGACAAAGGTTGCCGCTCAATGCAGCGCGAATCTGCTCTTCGCTTGGATTTGAATTCTTCTCCAGTAATGCGGCCGCACTCATCATCACACCGTTCGAGCAATAACCGCATTGCATTGCCTGAATCTTGATAAATGCAGTCTGCAGCGGATGGGGCTCCTCTCGGCTTCCCAGTCCCTCCAAGGTAGTAACGCGGCGACCGGCGACAGCGGCGACTGGCATGACGCACGAGCGCACCGGACTGCCATCCACGAGCACAGTGCAGGCGCCGCATTGCGCCAGGCCGCAGCCGAACTTCGGTCCGTTCAATCCCAGATCGTTACGCAATGCGTACAGGAGTGGTGTGTCCTGTGGCACATCCAACTGCACATCTTCGCCGTTTACATTGAGACTGATCGACATCTCTAGACCTCCTTGTGCACGAGACGCAGCGTATCGATCAACTCGCTATCGTTGAGATCGCCCATCCCGTTGTCCACCATCTGCTCGAATACGTCTTTGGTCGCATGACCAATCAGCGACTGAGCGCCAACACTTTCGATAAGCCGTATACCGTAGTCCACATCTTTGATTCGCATGCGCCCCGAGAATTGAATCGGGTCTTCATGTTTATCTTCAGCCATGTACTGTGCATGCCGCACCACATGCGGACTACCGGTAGCCCCGGTCGAAAACCCCTCTGCGGCCACGGCCAGGTCTATGCCAGCCGCCTCGCAGGCATACATGCCTTCGGCGCACGCGGCAACCTGAATGGTCCCCATTACATTGTAAATCAGCTTGAAAGTAATGCCGCTGCCCACAGCGCCGAGATGCATGACACTCTTGCTAATCGCCGCCAATACGGGGCGCACTGCCTCGACATCCTCCGCATCGCCGCCTGCAAATATTTTTAGTTGTCCTGCTTCAGCAACGTCCGGACGACCTGCAACCGGGCAGTCCAGAAAACGCAGGCCCCTGGCCCTTGCGAGTTCGTCGAGACTTGCAACCCATGTTAAGGACACCGTCGACGATTCGATCGCGAACGCGCCAGGATTGAAGTCGCCTTGCAACGCTCCGTCCGGGCCGGTCCACGTCGCACGAGACGCATCGTCATTCGTCAGGCTCGACATGATCACATCGGCCCCGCCGGCAGCTTGTCGCGGCGTCGTTGCGATCACCGCGCCGAGCGCTTCCAACGGCCGGGCCTTTTCAGTCGTTCGGTTATAAACCGTGACCTCGTGACCAGCGCCCAGAAAGTTTCGGATCATTGCCCGGCCCATCAGGCCAGCGCCAAGAAAAGCTATTTTCGCCATCTGTTTTTCTCTTAATTGACTCTATCGCGTAATCGCCAACCCTTCCAGAGCAAGACCGTAGGGAAGCAGTTCGTTGATTTGGCGACGCAATTGTTCAGTAAGCAACAGTCGCGTATAGCGGCGGTTCATTTCGGGCTGCTGCATGATCTGGCGTGCGAGTTCCCAGGCACGCGGTAACAATTTTTCTATTGGCAAGACCTCGTTGACCAATCCTGCTGCCAGCGCTTCATTCGCGTCGAGCACCTGACCTGTCAACAGGAAGTAGCGACCGCGATTCAATCCCATCACCATCGGGAACACGACGTGCACGCCATCACCAGGGACGAGCCCACCGGTAAAATGGGCAGAGTCCTGAAATGACGCGTTTTCGGAGGCAAGGACAATGTCGCACATCACGGGTAATTCGGCGTGCCGCGACGCCGGGCCGTTTACTGCGCTGATCATCGGCACATCGATCGCCAGCAGGTTGCTGAGGAGGCGGTTGGACTCCCAACCCAGCTCCGCCCACTCATCGGGCGTCTGCCGGTGTGCCGCACGGTTGGATTCTGCCTCGGCAACCGGCCCCGAAAACTCTGAGCCGGTTCCCGTCATGATGACGAGTTTGTTGTCACGGTCTCGACCGATGTTGAGAAAAGCCTCTTCCAGTTCCGCGTGCGCCTGCCTGCCCCACTGCAGCGGACCGCCGTCGGTACCCAGCACTATCTCCAGGATCCCGTCTTCGCGACGCATGCTGATCGTTTCGTACTTGTCGCAGTAATCTTGAAATTGCGCTCTAAGCTCGTTGATATCCATGCTCAGTTCCAATACCAGATAAAGGCTCGCCAGAGATCTCGCTCGCGCATCGTCAACTCTCCGGCTTTGACCGACGAATGTCATCCAGCCCGTCGAAAAATGTCACGGGCGGATAGGCTGCAGGATCCGTAATAACGTCGAGCACTGTCGTTTCATCGCAGGCCAGCGCTGCACGCAATGCGGGTAAATAGTCAGATGCTTTTTCGATTCGGATGCCACGGCATCCGCTGGCCCGGGCGATCGCTGCATGGTCTACCGGCGTAAAATAGCAGGCAGTACTATGGCGCCCGAACTTCACGTCCTCGGCGTCCTTTTGATAGCCCAGGCAACCGTTGTTCAGGACGGTCAGTACGATAGGCGTTTTGCGGCGGGCCGCAGTCTCCAGTTCGGACCAGACATGTGCAAAGCCACCATCTCCAACCATGCACAATACGGGGCTATCCGGTTGCGCCGCCTTGGCGCCGATGGCAAGCGGCAATCCCCACCCCAGTCCCGCCAATCCGCGCGGGGAAATAAAACGCATTCCTGCTTTGAGCGATGGCGTGTAACAGGCCAGCCAGAGCGTGGAATAACTGGCATCGGCGACAACGATAGTCTCTGGCGTAAGAACTTCTCGTATATCGGCAGCTAACCGTTCCGGTCGTATCGGGCTGGCATCCGATTGCTCCACGGCGGCAATGTCCACCGCGTGCTTCTCTTTAGCCGCAGCGATTTGGTCGACGACATCTGCAGCCGGCTGGCGACGTCCTTTGAGTTTGTCGAGAATCGCCGCGAGAGTAAGTTTTGCATCGCCATTGAGACGCAAGGCCTCATAGTTTCGCCCAATCTCTGCACTATCAATATCTATATGAATATAGCGTGCGCCGTCAGGATAAAGCGCCCACGAATCAGTGCCGTTTTGATTCGTGCGAGTTCCGACCAACAAAATGACATCGGCCGCATCGATGATCGGTCGCATGTAGCGAGTCGGGGATAGTTTCCCGAGCGCGTAACCCGCTACACCAATCGACAGCGGGTGGCGTTCGTCGACGGCGCCTTTGCCCATGACAGTGGTCATTACCGGGAGATGTGCATCGCGCTGCAATGCAGCCACCTCATCGCAAGCCCCGGAAAGATGAACGCCTCCTCCCGCCACCAGCAACGGATTTCTAGCCGCTGCCAGCAAGTCCGCCGCGACTTCAATTCGCGCCGGATCGGCGACAGTTCGATCCAGCGGGAAGTTGCCAAGATTGGCAGTGCGCCTTGCCGGAACCGGAATTTCTTCGAGTAGCAAATCAGCCGGAAGGATCAGGGCTACCGGTCCAGGCCGCCCGCCGCCGGCATTCGCGAAAGCCATGTCAATATAGTCAACAACCCGCGATGCGTCGGTCACTCTTCGCACCCACTTCGTGCAGGATTGAAACAACGCGATGTGATCGAACTCCTGAAACGCATTTCGATCCGTTTGATCGCGAGCCACATCCTGCACCAGAGCAACAATCGGAACCGAAACCTTTAACGCCTCGGCCAGACCCGGCACAAGCAGCGTTGCAGCCGGTCCGTTCTGAGCTGAAACCACGGCTATTTTTCCGCTTACGCGAGCATAGCCGTCCGCCATGGCCGTTCCCGCGTTCTCGGTCCGGTACATGAACTGTTCAATATTTCGATCTTCGGCCGCCAGCAAAACCGCCGACGGCAAAGACTGCGAGAACATGATACTGACGCCATGTCGCTTCAGGGTATCAACAACAATTTCGGCGACCGTCTGAGTTTCGCTTACGGACATTCCATCTGGCTCCCGAAAATCTGAACACCGCTCACAATCGGACAACTCAACCCTGTCAGGTTAACATTGGAAGAACCATACTGGTCACTCGATAAATTCGTAATCTTATCGCCAACATCAAAAAATATTTTTCCGATAAACTTTCTTAACGAAGGATATCCATAATGAGCGACGCTCACCCAGGGTACATTCTTGCGGCCCCACCTCAACCTGAGGTTCCCGTAAAGGGAACGGAGTTGCAGTTTCCGGTGAACCGAATTTTTTGCGTCGGCCGAAACTACGAAGCACATGCAAAGGAAATGGGAATGTCCGTTGATCGGGATGCGCCCTTCTATTTCACTAAAAGTTCGTCCTGCATTGTGCTGTCTGGCTCCACGGTGCCGTACCCCCCGGGAACCGATAATTTTCATCATGAAATGGAACTCGTAGCCGCCATCGGCAAGCCCGCTTTTCGCATTTCAGAAGACGATGCGCTGGAAATCGTTCTCGGGTACGCCTGCGGTCTCGATATGACGCGCCGCGATCTGCAATTTAAGGCCCGCGATAAAGGCCGCCCCTGGGACCTCGGCAAGAATTTCGAAAATGCAGCCGTAATGTCTGAAATCGTCGAGGTCAGTGAGTGCGGGCATATTGCTGCGGGCGACATTCGACTAAGCGTCAACGGCGATATTCGTCAAACAGGCAATGTCAGCGATCTGATCTGGAGCGTGCCGGAATTGATCGCCGATCTTTCGAAGTACTATCACCTTGAAGCGGGCGACTTGCTGTACACGGGAACGCCGGCAGGCGTCGGTCCCGTCGAACCGGGAGACGTCATCGCTGGCAGCATCCATCAATTGGGCGACATCGAACTGACCATAGGTGGATAGGAAGTGGCCGTAATTAACACGACGCCTCATTAGAAAGCTCTGGCTCGACTTGAAGCCGCTTCGAAAGCCATCAGTCCTGGGTCACTCCCAGGACGGGATTTATGCCGTTGTGAAAACCACCCTGATCGCGTATTACGCGTGAATTACCATCTTCATCGTAATGCACCCAAACCGTTCCGTGCGGATCACCGAACTGCGGCATATCGATAACCTTGATTTGCTCGCGCGTTGCCTGATCGAAAACGAAGACCCGCCCCTCACCATTGCTGGTCGCCCACATTTCCCTGCCATTGGGCGATAACAACACATGATCTACTTTGTAACCTGAAAACAGGGTATCGATAATTCTTCCTGACGCCGTCTCGAGCACGGTAATCGTCCGGCCCAGATGACCCGTTCCCTCGCCCTTGTCCGCAATCCATATCTCGGATTCGTCCGCATTGAGGCCACTACCGTACGGCCCGATACCGGTACCTGCCGCCCACACGATCTCGCCGGTCTCAATATTGATTTTGCTGATATTGGAGGACCCGGCCCCCGGGACGTACATGAATTCCTTTTTGGAGTCGATCGTAATCCAGTTGCCCCGGTATCCCGGGAACGGGTACTCCTGCACGACCTCCCAGGTCTCCGGGTCGATACGGGCAATCCAAAACGGCCGCATCGTAGTCAGCTTGCCGCGGTACATGTCCCTGATCGCTGTCATACCGGTAGCGCTTCCAGGCGCATAACCGGTCGGTTCCATGAGGACATAGATAAACTCATCATCCGTCCAGGCTGTGTATGTCGCACCTCCGAGATCCTCGTCGCGCACACCGCCGATTATCGTGTCGGTTTCCGGGTCGAACAGCATGATGTCCAGTCCATCCGGATCCCGTGCAAAAGTATCGATTAGAAGATACTTGTCGCGAAACACCTGGCCGTGATGCAATCGACCGCCGATCGTGAACTGTTTTACCGGCTGCAACGTAAGCGCATCCACTTTGATCACCGTGGCCGGAGTTCTCAGGGTCGCCTTCGCATCCATACCGCCTTCTTTTGAACTGACGATATAAATCCACTTGCCGTCCGGCGACAGCAGAGTGGTATGAACGGCAGAGCGTAGGTGTGCCGGCAACTCCGCGCTGACGATGACCTCCTTGGTCTCGGCGTCGCCAACCACGAACTGGCTTGACGCGGCATTCTTGAATCCCGGTGGCATCAGTGACGGGTTACTGGAGTAACCGATAGTCTCGTAGAAGTAGGTCTTGCCATTTTCCGGTTTGAATTTAGGCTTTCCCGCAGCAAATGTTTGCAGCACTCGCACGTCGTACGAATGGCCGATGCTGCCGGGCTTTGATTTACGTTCCCAATTGGAAATGACAGTGTCGAAGGACTGAATCTTTTCAACAGCCAGGTCCCGCTCTGACATGGGATACTCCACCGCTTCGGACTGCAGGGCTTTCATCTGGGCGAGCGACACGTAAAGATCGGCTCTCAGCGCCTCGTCTGTCGGTAAATCCGCCAGATTTCTCAGGTACAGCGCAAGTGCGACGATGTCTTTGTCCGTCAGATTCAGTTCCCGCTGGAGCATGCCCATTTGCGGGTTGCTCTGAATTTGGTCGTAGATGTCTGCGGCAGTCGGGCCGTTGAGTAATGACGGGCCCACCCTACCCTCGGCGTTATCACCATGGCACACCCAACAAGAAACAGGTCGCATGTACAGCTCACGGCCGAGTTCCACGAGTTCGTCAATTGACGCGGTCTGCATCGGGTCGCTTTCGGTCGTCGTCGCATTGACGCCGCCGCCGAATATAAAGGCAAGAAAAATCGCACTGGCAAATTTGATTCTCATGATAAACACTCGATCGATCAGGTTTGGAGGGCAATAGCGATATTATTGAATTTTCCCGAGCGTTGTCCAGCTAATCGCCGGATTTAATGCAATCGTTTGAATTTGAGAGTATCAATAATGCTAATCTACCGCCGAAGCGCCCGCAGAGGCGCGGATTGGCGGCAATTTTGCCGCGCGTAGTGTTGGCTTCGACTGGGAGCGTTCGATGACATCGGTATCCCGGAGAACTTTTATCAAGGGGGTGACGCTGGGCTCTCTTTCGCTGGATGCCGTCGCTTTTCAACCAGCATCCCAAGGCAGTAAGCTTTTCGATTTCGTGGTAGCCGGCGCCGGCCACAATAGTCTTATCACCGCTGCCTACCTCGCCAAGGCGGGCTTCAGCGTAATCGTGCTTGAAGGACGGCCTACGATCGGCGGCGGCTGCAAAACGGCTGAAGTTTGCCTGCCAGGATTCAAAGAAGACCTTTGCTCTACCGTGCACGGCTTCATTCAGTCCAACCCGGTACTCCGCGATGACGAACTCGAATTGCGCAGCTATGGGCTCGAATACATCGATCCAGATCCGATCATGCACATCTCGTTTCCGGACAAATCGTCCATCACAATATGGAAGGACATTGACCGAACCTATTCCGAATACGCGAAGCATTCCAGGCGAGACGCAGATACGTTCCGGCGCTTAGTCGCCGAAATCCAGGCCTACAACTCCAAGAGTGATCCGCAACCCGGTTATCCGGACAGCAATGTGTGGCGACGCCGATTCGCCATGTCCGGCTATGATCTCGTCAATGCGACTTTCGAAAATCACTACATCCGCACTTTTCATCTCGCCGTAGGCCGCTTCAGCAGTATTCCGGCGGGCCACCCCAACACCGGCAAGCAACTGTTTTCGGCAATCAGACACCAAACGAATGGTCGCCCTATAGCCAGGGGCGGCTCAGGCATGCTGGCAACTGCGCTTGGCCGGGTCATCGAAGCCAACGGCGGAATCATTCAGACCAACATGCCCGTGACGCAACTGATCATTGAAAACGGGCGGTGCCGGGGTGTCGAATGTATGGACGGAACGCAGTTCCGGGCCCGTAACAGTGTCGTATCGACAATCCATATCAAGCACTTGGTAGACATGGCGCCGAAGCACCTTTGGGGCGATGGCTTTATTGAAAATGTAGCGCTATTGCAGCCGGAACACGCCATGTTTGCATTTCATTACGCGATTTCCGAACCGCCCAAATTTGAGCTTGCCGACGGCAGCACTATCTCGCCCTCTGAAGCGGTATTAATGGCGAATCCGGAACGAATACTGCGGTCGGATTACGAGCACGCGACCGGCGAGATCAATCTGGACGAGCTGCCATTACAAATCGTCTGCCCGAGCATCGCGGATAGCAGTCGCGCACCCCCCGGCCACCACACGCTCAAACTGGAAGGCAACTTGCCCTACGCACTCAAGGAAGGGCCGCAGCACTGGGACAACATCAAGGATCAGGTTGCTGCCGATGTATTTGATTACTTCAGGACCTTTAGTCCCAATCTGACGGAAGACAAAGTCCTGGCCAAATTCATTCAAAGCCCTATCGATATTGAGCGCATGAATCCCGCGATGTGGCGGGGCAGCGTGCACGCGGCGGCTTATGGCGCCGCCCAATCGGGCGACATGCGCCCGGTACCGGGCTGGGCGGAATACCGGATGCCTATCCCGGGGCTGTACCAAACGGGCGCTTGCACCGCCCCGGGCGGATCGGTAACTGGAAAACCCGGCCGCAATGCGGCCATCGTAATTCTGAAAGACCACGGCAGCAGTATTGAAGAGGCTGTCGGCAGATCCGTCGCCAAGAATTCGTGATGATCAGAAAACACCGTCGCAAACAACCGGCCAACTCAGCGATACGCGGGATCGCGACTGCATGCGCGCTGCTCATCGCTTACCTGTTCGCCGGTGCACAACAATCTTCGGCAGACACCGTGTCACTGGTGCCGGACAACATCGCGCCGCACCCGGCTCCCACGCAACCGCTGCCGTACAGCCACAAGTCCCATCTGGCGTTAGGGCTGGTCTGCCAGACCTGTCATGTCAATCCCGATCCCGGATCCCGAATGACACTCCCGGCCACGGAAACGTGTATGTCTTGCCACCGCACGATCGCGAAGGACAAAACTGCGATCGTGGAACTACAGAAGTATTCGGCAGCGGGCGAACCGATCCCGTGGGTGCCGGTGTACGCGATCACGCCGGGCGTAAACTGGAGTCACCGGACTCATCTGGACGCGGGCGCTCAATGCGAAACTTGCCACGGCGATTTGACGCAAGTCGAAGCCGTCGCTGAAACCAAGGCGATTCTGTCGATGGCGACCTGCATAAATTGTCACAAGGCCCGTGAGGCCAAAATAGAGTGCGTGGCATGCCATGCATGGCCGACGGATCAGCAACTGGGATTTCAATAGCGACGAACTTTCGACTACCGTTATCGCTTAGTGACAGACGTTGTTGGAAAGCCCGATAGCCATGGCGCCGGCACCATTGTCCGTCGCAGCAAGATAACGAATCGCCTGCTCTTCTATATTCATCATGGCGACCAATGGTATGTCCGCGAAAGCGATATAAGTCGTTCTTCCATCCGCTGCGCCCAGAGCGGCAACAGGCGTCCCCTTGAAGCGCCCAGTCGCAACGATGGCCGATTTTAAATTGTCGTAAATGTAGTACTCGTTGTGCTCGGTACTAAGAAACAGATTGAAACGGTCGAAGCGACCAACCGTTACCAGATTAACGCCCTTGTCGAATTTCGTGTCCGCGTATTCCCGGAACGAGCCCTGCTCCACGGATACGAAGCGACCGGTTTCCTGATCGATCAAATACAGGAAGGCACCTTGTGGCGTCGTATACGGCCGTGCCGGCGACGCGCCGATCCTGAAGGTCTTGTGGATGACTTTCGAAAAAGCGTTGAGACTGTACACTTCGCCGGTCGACCCATTGGCGACGTATATGTAACGTGCATCGAGGCTGCGGCTGGGCGAAAACAGCTGCTGCCCCGGCTCCTCTGTCAGGGGCATCTCAATCCATTCCCGAACATTGGTATCCAACAACCCGATCGACCCGGTCGCCGTGTTGCTGTAGTAGATATCGACTTCGTTCGGATCGAAAAGCACGTCCGCCGTTGCCGGAAACTCCGGTAGTGAGAACAGGATACTTTGCCCATACAGCGACAGCAGTACGAAGCCCCCTTCTATGCTGTTACTGATCGCAACCAGGCCTCCGGTCGTGTCCATTACCACGTGCCTCGGGATCACAGGCAAGTCGATTCTTTTTATTTCGCGCTGCGTCCTCAGGTCGTAGAAGACAGCAACTTTGTGCTCAACGTTCGTATACATCAGGAACGGTGCATACGGTGAAATAATTAGGTCGTCCGGACGGAACGCGGTTTCGAAACGGTGTACGACCCGCCCTTTGTCCAGGTCGATTATGTCGATGATATTGCCGTTTCGATCCCCGACTGCCAGCAATTTGAGCGGATTGCTGATGTCAGCCGCCAGCGTCACGCCCGCCAACGCCAGGCCCACCTGCAAAAAGCACGCGAGAAGAATTGCCTTCAAATGGGGCACGACCTAGCGGAGCCGCAAAAACGGGTAGATCAGATCACTGACGACATGAAAATTATCGGTAACCAGAATCAGTCCGAATACGATAATTATCAGCATGCTAAGAATGCTGATCACTCTGGATTTGTCAGCCAGGAAAGTCAGTACGCTGTTCATATGTGACAGATACCACGCGGACAACAAGAACGGGATCGCCACGCCGATTGAAAACGTCAGCATAATTCCCGCCCCGATAGCAGCACTACCAATGGCGCCGACATAGATAATCAACGTCGCCACGATAGCTCCACCGAAACAGGCGGTACAACCCAACGCATACCCCATCGAAATCGCAATTGAGCCCGCCATGTCGCGTGCGCTTTGAAACTTCATTGCCTGACGGTTCGCGATTTTACAAACGTCATTTCTACCGCCACGCACGCCGACCCACACACCCATCAAAATAACCAACAGTCCGGAGACAATCGCCACAGTACGACTGTGTTCTGCAAACAATAGTTGGGCGCCATGACCGACAGCGCCGATGACGGCTCCCGCCAAGGTGTACAAGATCGTAAACCCAGCAACAAAGGCCAGCGCGATCAACATGATTTTTTTGCGAATGATCGGACTAAGCTGAGCTGTTTCGCCGCCTGTCGAACCCGGCACTGTGGCGAACGCTCCGATGATAGATCCGAAAATTGCGACCAATTGCAACAGGCACGGCGTAATCACCGATGACAGTAACCCCGCCCCCAGCGCCATCACGGCAATAGGTGTGATGTCCGCTCGAGCCGCGAGTTCCTCCGGCAATTCGTAGGGAGCCTCCCACACGCCAACAAAGGTGAGCATCTGTTCGCTGCCCAGGTAGCGATTGGCAACATGTAGCCTGATGTTGTCGTAGTTGTTGATGTCAATGAACTCGCCGTCCGCATCCCGTTTTGAAAAGCTGTACAGAGTAATTCGATGATGTTCGGCAAGGTTTGGACCACTGGCAACGTCGGGTGCGAAAACCCGATCTCCCATGTGCAGAGTTACTCTGGGCAATTCAAAGGACAGCTGACCCTTGTGAATATTTTCACTAACGAAAAATATGAAGTTTCGATCCGGTCGCAAATTGCTGACCACCGTCGCCCGGTCCACATACTGAAAAAATTCGTCCGTCGCGAACGTGGCCATTAACTCCAGATCAACGTGATCGACCAGGTAGCGGGTCTGGTACAGAGAAACATTGCCGCCCTTAATCAGTCTCGCCTCATTGCCAACGCTTCGCATCATGCTCTTGCCTTGAACGAAGTAGGGGAAGACCAGCCACGCGAGCGCAATTGAAACGCTAACGAATGCGACCAGGCTCAGCCTCACGTAGTTGGTTCTGGCGATTTCCATTTATGACGTCACTTTATGGCGATGCTGTTTGATTCATGGCCCTGGCAATGTCCGACGGACGCGCGTTAAGCGCAAATATATCAATCAGATTGCCATCGGGTCCGATCAGGAAAATATCAGATGTATGTTCAACCGTGTAGGCTTTCTGACTCTTGGTCACAACAAAACTAATGCCAAAATTGTTGGCCGCAGATCGCACTTGTTGGTAGCTACCGGTCAGTCCCACCATGGATTCGTGAAATCCCGACACATAGGCTTGGACCGTTGCGGGTGTGTCCCGTTCCGTATCCACGCTGATAAAGACGCCCACGGCATTCGCGTCCGACACATTCAACGCCATGGCGACATTGGCCACGATTATCGGACAGATGTGAGCACAACGAGTAAAACCGAATGCCAGCAAAACGAACTTTCCCCGAAAGTCGGCCGCGGTAATCACATCGCCGGTTTGACCAAGGAGCTCAAATTCGATGTTGATTGAGTCGAGCGAGGACTGCAGATCAGAGGCCGGCAACGGACCCGTGACAAGCACGACCGCCAGAGCGGCGAAGATTTTGAGACGTGTTTTGCTCACAGCCAACATTAACCCATACCTAGTGAATCAGCTTTAACACGAAGCGGCATAAAATGATGTGGCGGAGAGAGAGGGATTCGAACCCTCGAAGGGGTATAAGCCCTTACTCCCTTAGCAGGGGAGCGCTTTCGACCACTCAGCCATCTCTCCGTTCGGTTTTTTTAGGCGCTAAATGTCAGTCCAGACCACCAACCCGGAGCGCGCAACCATAGTCCACCTGCGAACCGGGGCCGCACATGTTACTGATCGAGAATCTTCAGGTAAAGCCGTTATTCGTCCGCTTCGGTTTTCTCGGCCACACCGGCTGCTTTTTCGCTCTGGATTCGTTCGTAGATCTCTTCGCGGTGCACAGCGACGTCCTTCGGGGCGTTGATCCCGATGCGTACCTGATTCCCTTTGACCCCCAGGACGGTAATCGTAATGTCGTCCCCGATCATGACCGTCTCACCAGCGCGTCGCGTTAGAATAAGCATGATTTCCTGCTCCTGCCTTTTCGGGACTCCGTCCCTGTCCTTTTTACGCGTCGTACGTCTGTAACTCCCTGTAATACTAGCCGATTATCGCCACCGATGTCGGCATCGCAATAATTATCAGGCCAATCGCTCTGCAACCCACTCGAGAACAGATTCCAGCGCATCGTCCAGGGCGTCGGGATTGTTGCCGCCGGCCTGGGCAAAGTCAGCCCGGCCGCCGCCTTTGCCTCCGACCTGCTCAGCAACGGGCATGATCAGGTCGCCTGCGCGAATTTTGTCCGTGTTGTCTTTGGTCACACCGGCCGCCAGACGCACGACGCCGTTGTCGACTGAGCCGAGCACAATAATCGCGCTCTGCAGCTTGTCCTTGTAGCGGTCGACCGCATCTCGAAGCGTCCTTGCATCGGCGCCGTCGATGCGCGCAGCCAGAACTTTGATGCCGGCGATTTCCCGCACGTCCGCACTTCGATCACCCGTCGATTCGGTGGCAAGAGCCTGCTTTGCGGCCGCCAGTTCCTTTTCGAGCTCTTTGTTGCGTCTAAGGATCTGCTTTACCTTGGCTGGCGCGCCCTCGGGCTGGCTTCGCAAAATCCTGGCAATGTTATCCAGGGCCTGTTGCTGCGCATCAATCCATTCAAGTGCGCCTTTCCCGGTGACCGCTTCAATGCGGCGCACCCCCGACGCAACACCGCCTTCGGATGTAATTTTGAACACGCCTATGTCACCGGCGCGATCGACGTGCGTACCGCCGCAAAGTTCCACAGAAAAATCGCCGAGCCGGAGCACCCGAACTTCGTCGTCGTACTTCTCGCCAAACAAGGCCACAGCCCCCGAAGCCACGGCGTCATCGTAGCTCATGAGCCTGGTCTCCACCGCAGTGTTCTTGCGTATCTCATCGTTCACGAGATTTTCGATTTGACGAATCTGCTCCGCCGTTACGCCTTCATAATGCGAGAAATCGAAACGCAGGCGGTCCGGTGCCACCAGCGAGCCCTTCTGTTGCACATGGTCACCGAGCACAGCACGAAGCGCAGCGTGCATTAAATGTGTGGCCGAATGGTTGCAGCGGATCATCTGACGTCGATCGACATCGACCTGCGCATTCACTTTGTCCCCCACCTTGAACTCGCCTGCCTGCACCGACCCGTAGTGCACGTTCGCCTTGCCGCTCTTTTGAGTGTCGGCAACGGTAAAGGAGTGGTCACCCGTCGTCAGAACACCAGAGTCTCCGAGCTGACCGCCGCTTTCCGCGTAGAACGGTGTTGACGACAGCACGATGGCGCCGTCCTCTCCCACCGACAATTTTTTGACGGGCTTGCCATCGTTGAAAAGGGCAGCAATTTTAGTGGCCTCCTCGGTAACGTCGTATCCGGAAAAAACCGTTTCGATATCGACTTCGAGGGCGTTGCCGCCAGCCACACCGAACTTGCTTGCAGCGCGCGCGCGATCGCGTTGTCCAGCCATCGCCGTTTCAAATCCTTTTTTATCCACGGTCAGTCCTCGTTCTCGGGCAATATCCGCAGTCAGGTCTACCGGAAAACCATAGGTGTCGTAGAGTTTGAATACGAGATCACCGGGAATGTCCTTGCTATCTAGCCGGGCGATCGCGGCATCCAGAATCTCCATGCCCTGATCAAGCGTCTCAGCAAAGCGCCGCTCTTCTTTCTGCAGCACCTTTTCTACGTGCGCCTGCGCTTTTATGAGCTCCGGATAGGCGTCGCCCATCTCCTTCACCAGCGGCGCAACCAGCTTGTGAAAGAACAGCTTGTCGGTGCCCAGTTTCTTGCCATGTCGCATCGCGCGGCGAGCGATCCGACGCAGCACATAGCCCCTGCCCTCGTTGCCCGGTAGTACGCCATCGACAATCAAAAACGCGCACGCGCGAATATGGTCGGCAATGACGTTGAGCGAACTCGACCCGTCATTCTTGACGCCTAGTGTTTTAGCGATCTTCGTTATCAGGTTCGCGAACAGATCAATATGATAGTTGCTGTGCACGCCTTGCATGACCGCCGAAATTCGCTCCAGCCCCATGCCAGTGTCAACTGAGGGTTGCGGCAGAGGCGCCATTTCACCGTCTGCCGACCGGTCAAATTGCATGAATACCAGATTCCAGATTTCCACGTAACGATCACCGTCTTCGTCCGGCGAGCCCGGCGGCCCGCCTTCGATATCCGGGCCATGATCGTAGAAAATCTCGCTGCACGGCCCGCACGGGCCCGTGTCGCCCATCGCCCAGAAATTGTCTTTCTCACCCAAGCGCGAGAATCGTCCGGGATCTACTTTTATTTCCTTGAGCCAAATGTCGGCCGCTTCTTGATCGTCCTCAAAAACGGTCACCCACAATCGTTCCGGCGCCAGGCCGAGCGTTCCGGTCAGGAAGTCCCAAGCGAAGCGAATCGCATCCTGTTTGAAGTAGTCGCCAAAACTGAAATTACCGAGCATCTCGAAGAACGTGTGATGGCGCGTCGTGTAACCGACGTTTTCGAGATCGTTGTGTTTGCCACCAGCGCGGACACAGCGCTGAGAGGTCGCCGCGCGGTTGTACTTGCGCTTGTCATTGCCCAGAAATACGTCTTTGAACTGCACCATGCCCGCGTTCGTGAACAGCAGCGTCGGATCGTTACCTGGAACGAGCGGAGAACTCGCCACGATCTCATGATCGTTGTCACTGAAATAGTCCAGGAATGCCTGGCGCAGCTCGTTGCTGGTCATGGATTTCATCGCGGGAATTCTATGCTGAGAACCTGTCTTAGCATACCCCGTAAGCCGCATTTTGTATCAGCGGCCCGCCGAAACAGCGGACCGAATGTGGTCCTGCTCGAAGCCCCGGGATTGGAGGAAGCGCATTTGCCGGGCTTTGTCTTTGAAATCCAGCGGACACTCTGCGCCGAACTTCTTTTCGCGAACCTCGTGCGCGAGACCGTGCCAGTTTTGCCTGGCCTCAGACAGGCCGCGATCAATCAGCTGGTCACCAATACCACGCTCCCGCAGGTCGGCACGAATACGTGCCGGCCCCTTACCCTGGCTGATTCGCGACCGGACGAACACCGCGACGAATCGCTGGTCACTTTGCAAGCCATCGTCAACGAGCCGGGCGGCCGCGTCTGCAGCGGTAGCGGAGTCGAATCCGAACTTCACCACTTTGGCCGTGAGCTCGGTCCGTCCGTGCTCACGCCGGGCGAGATAGTCCATTGCCTTTTTGCGGGCCGCGATGGGATCGGAGAATTTCTCGTCTTCCATACGGGGTGTCGCCTGTCGCTACGCCTCTTTGGCGGCAACCTTTTTGACGACGACCTCTTCCAATACCGGCGCTTTGACAGTGTCGGGCAGCAACTTCGCGCGAATCTTCTGCTCAATCTCGGCAGCCATTTCCGGATTCGCCTTCAAAAACTCGCGGACATTCTCTTTACCCTGCCCGATGCGATCCTCGCCGTAGCTGTACCACGACCCGGCCTTTTCGATCAGGCCTTGCTCCACGCCGATGTCGATAATCTCGCCTTCGCGAGAGATGCCGTGACCGTACAATATTTCGAACTCGGCCATCTTGAACGGCGGCGCAACTTTGTTCTTAACAACTTTGACGCGAGTCTGGTTTCCAATAATCTCGTCGCCCTTTTTGATCGCACCGATACGGCGGATGTCGAGCCGCACTGATGCGTAAAATTTGAGTGCGTTGCCGCCGGTGGTGGTTTCGGGGTTGCCGAACATGACGCCGATTTTCATGCGAATCTGGTTGATGAACACCACCATTGTGTTCGAGCGGTTGATATTGGCCGTCAGTTTTCTGAGTGCCTGTGACATCAGGCGCGCCTGCAGGCCCATGTGCGAGTCACCCATCTCACCCTCAATCTCGGCCTTCGGCGTCAGCGCCGCGACCGAATCGATAACGACAATATCCACTGCGCCTGAGCGAACCAGCATGTCCGTAATTTCGAGAGCCTGCTCACCGGTATCCGGCTGCGATACCAGCAACTCATCGACGTTGACGCCAAGTTTCTCGGCATAGGTCGGGTCAAGCGCATGCTCAGCGTCCACAAACGCCGCTGTGCCGCCACTCTTCTGGGACTCAGCGATTATCTGCAATGCCAGCGTCGTCTTGCCCGAGGCCTCTGGCCCATAAATCTCGACAACTCGCCCTTTGGGCACGCCGCCGATGCCAAGCGCGACATCGAGCCCGATCGAACCCGTGGAAACGACGTCTATATCCCGTGACATGGGGTTGTCTCCGAGGCGCATGACCGAACCTTTGCCAAATTGTTTCTCGATTTGTCCCAGAGCTGCTTCGAGTGCTTTTTTGCGATTGTCATCCATTGTTTGCTGCCATCCGGTTGTAGGAGCGGCCTCAGCCGCGAACTGTGCGAACAGCGATTATTCCACAAACTACTGTATATAACCACAGTCTCTGGGCGACATATTCTGGCGATGTGTGCAGAAACGCAAAGAACGGGCGCTCCGGTCGCTAATCGAGGCGATCAAGTACGCCCTGCAATGCGTGCACGACCGTCAATTCGCGCACGAGCTCGCGATCGCCATCAAAATGTTGCACTCCGGTATCCAGCCTTACCTTGTTGCCGTCCCTGATCGCCCATGCGAACCACACTGTGCCAACGGGTTTCTCGTCGCTGCCACCCCCTGGCCCGGCGACGCCACTAACCGCGACACCAATGTGCGCTCCGCTGAGATTGAGCGCGCCTGTCGCCATTTCCCGGACCACGGGCTCGCTGACGGAGCCATTGTCGACCAGCGTTTGAATTTGCACACCCAACATCGACTCTTTGGCGCCGTTCGAATAACAGACGATGCCATAGCCGAAACACGCCGAGCTACCGGGCACATCGGTAATCGCTTTCGCAACCCAGCCACCGGTACAGGATTCGGCGGTCGCGACCGACTGGCCCGCGGCAGTCAGCTCGCTGACCAGCGCCGTCGCCAGTTTTTTGATTGCTTCGTGATCAGCCATTGAGAACCGACTCATAAAATTTGATGTGCTGGTCTGTCATCGTAGCGATCGAAAACTCCTTTTGCATCCGTTTCCTGCCGGCCGCGCCCAGCCGCTGCCTGAGATCGCCGTCTTCCATCAGGGACGCAATGGCGATTTGCAGTTTCTCGACGTCGCCGGGTGGCACGAGAATCCCGGTCTCGCCATGGATCACTGCCTCGGGCATTCCGCCGGCGGAAAAACCAACGACCGGCACACCCGCAGCAGCCGCTTTCAGCACCACGACACCAAGGCCCTCTTTCAGCGCCGGATGTACGAAGACGTCGATACATCCCATGAAGTCATCGAGGTCATCCCGAAAACCCGCAAACTGGACGATGTCGCCCAGCCCCAGAGAGGCTGCCTGCGCCCGCAATTGATTGTTGAGATAGCCCTCGCCAAAGATGATTACCCGAAACGGTGGCTGGCTGTCTTTAAGGTTGGCCATTGCCTGCAGCAGGTAGCGATGTCCCTTGCGCGGTATCAGCTGGCCGGCGGCCGCAAGCACATAAGTGTCGGCTGGAATACCGAACTCGGCCCGTACTTTTGCGCAGTCGGGATGTTCCGCAAAGCGCCCGGTATCGACGGCGCTGCGAATAACCTCGATGCGACTCGCGTCCACATCGTGGTCGCGTAAGACCGCTGCGATCGCCTCGGAGATCGCGATGATCTTTTTGAAAGGCCGGTACCTGAGTGCCGCCAATAGCCGCATCTCGGTATTGTCCACCCGTCTCGATACGACCGCCGGAATGTCGGCAAAACTCGCTGCGAGGCCGCCCAGCATGTCGGCGCCCCGCCGGCTGTGACAATGCACCAGGTCCGGCCTCTGCGCTTGCAGGAACTGCACGAGTCGGTAAGCAAACGGCAGATCCAGGTCGCCCGCGCAGAACAGGTTGCGAACATGGATGCCTCTGCTGCGAGCCGCTGCGTCGATTCCCGAATCGGGCGGGCACACGAGCGTGCAATCGTGACCGCGCTCGATTAATGCCGATATCAGGTAGATCACCTGCTGCGGGCCACCGTAAAGATGGCGCCCGGTTTCGACATGCAGTATTTTCATGGGCTGAACAATAACAAATCGCCTACCAGGGCGGGCTCCAGCAAGACCCTTATGAAAGCCGAAGTTACTCCCGTCCATACGCCGATGATGCGGCAATATCTCGGCATTAAAGCCGAGTATCCGGACATGCTCGTGTTTTACCGCATGGGCGACTTCTACGAGCTTTTTTACGACGACGCCAAGCTGGCGGCCAGGCTACTCGATATCACCTTGACCTCGCGCGGCAAGTCGGGCGGCAATCCGATCCCGATGGCGGGCATCCCGTACCACGCTGTCGATACTTATCTCGCCAAACTCGTGCGCCAGGGCGAATCGGTGGCGCTATGTGAACAGATCGGCGACCCGGCGACGAGCAAGGGACCCGTCGAGCGCAAAGTCACGCGCGTCGTCACGCCCGGCACACTGACCGACGAGGCCTTGCTGGCCGAATCCAGGGACAATCTCCTCGCCGCGGTCTTCGTCGACAGCGACAGCATTGGCATCGCCTGGCTCGACCTTGCAGGCGGGCGCTTTCAGCTCACCGAAGTCCCTGATATCGAAGCCGCCGTGGGTGAAATCGAGCGCCTGCGGCCAGCAGAATTGATCGTCGATGAAGACCAGCGATTCGGTGAGTCGTTCAAGGAAAGCATCCGGGTGACGCGGCGTCCGCCGTGGCATTTCGAACTCGACAGCGCACGACGCCTGCTGTGCGCGCAATTCGGCACCCGCGATCTGGGCGCGTTCGGCTGCGACGACTTCCCACGTGGCGTGGTCGCTGCCGGCGCACTGATGCAGTACGTCACGGACACGCAAAAAGCGTCGCTGCCGCACTTGCATTCGATCTCAGTCGAACGGCGTGAAGACGCCGTCATCATGGACGGGCCGACGAGACGCAACCTCGAGCTTGAGGAGTCGCTCAGCGGCCATCACGAACTCACGCTGGCAGGCGTTATGGACCGCTGCCGCAGCCCGATGGGATCGCGACTGCTGCGGCGCTGGATACAACGGCCGCTACGGGATGCCGCAGTCCTTCGCGGCCGCTACCAGGCGGTCGACGCGATACTCACATTGGGCTCTGTTGCCGGCCTGCAAGAGAAGCTCGACGGCATCGGCGACGTCGAGCGCATCCTGTCGCGCATCGCACTGCGCTCCGCGCGCCCGCGCGATTTGCGCCAACTGTGCGGGGCCTTGTCCCGCCTGCCAGAATTACGCGCGCATATCGCCACTCACGATTCGCCACTGCTGCAGAACCTGCACGGACTCATCGGCGAGCATCGCCGCCAACACGAGTTGTTGAGCCGCGCGATCATCGACAACCCGCCCATGCTGATTCGCGACGGCGGTGTTATCGCTGACGGATACGACGATGAGCTCGACGACCTCAGGGCGATCGCCAGCAACGCCGACCAGTATTTGCTCGACCTCGAGCAGCGGGAAAAAGAACGTACCGGCATCAATACGCTCAAGCTTGGCTACAACCGCGTCCACGGCTACTACATCGAAATCAGCAAGGCCCAGGCCGACAAGGCACCACTCGAGTACGTTCGCCGCCAGACTCTCAAGGGTGCCGAGCGCTACATTACGCCCGAGCTCAAGGAATTCGAAGACAAGGTTCTGGGTGCCCGCGAGCGAGCGCTGGCGCGGGAAAAGTCCCTGTACGAAGAGCTGCTCGACCAGTTGCAGGAGGTCCTTGCCGAAATGCAGCAATCGGCATTGGCGATCGCAGAACTCGACGTGATGGGCTGTTTCGCCGAGCGCGCAGGCAGCCTGGACTTGTCCATGCCAACCATCGTCGCCAGCCCGTGCATCCAGATAGAGGGCGGGCGCCACCTCGTCGTAGAACAAGTCATCGACACGCCGTTTGTCGCCAACGACGTCTCGTTCGACGCGGCACAGCGACTGCTCGTGGTTACCGGGCCTAATATGGGTGGCAAGTCAACGTACATGCGCCAAACCGCACTGATCGCGATTCTTGCCTATGTCGGCAGCTTCGTTCCGGCCAAGAGTCTCGAAATTGGCCCCATCGACAGGATTTTCACGCGTATTGGCGCGTCGGATGATCTCGCCGGTGGACGCTCGACGTTTATGGTGGAAATGACCGAGACCGCCACGATCCTGAACAACGCAACCGAGCAAAGTCTCGTGCTCATGGACGAGATCGGCCGTGGCACCAGTACTTTCGATGGCCTGTCGCTGGCCTGGGCCGCTGCGCATTACATGGGCGAGACAGCGAAGGCGTTTACAATGTTCGCAACGCATTACTTCGAGCTGACCGCGCTCGCACAGGAACTGCCCGCCTGCAGTAATGTGCATCTCGACGCCACCGAGCATGATGGCCAGCTCGTATTTCTGCACGCCGTTAAGCCAGGGCCTGCGAACCAGAGCTATGGACTCCAGGTTGCGGCACTCGCAGGTGTGCCCAGGGACGTTATCCGCCGCGCCAAAGCCTATTTGAAAATCCTGGAGTCGATGCAGGTCGAGCATGGCGACAGCCCGCAAGCGCAATTGCCGCTGACCATCGAAGAACCCGCGGTCGACGGCGCATTACAAAATGCATTAGACGAGCTTGACCCGAATACGATGACCCCGCGCGAAGCACTCGAGGCTTTGTACAAGCTGAAGGACTTGTAGCGCGCTCTTACGAATTAATCGTCCCGCAAGAATTTCCCGCGCTTGAGAAACGCCGCTGCCTGGTCGACGACGCTGGACGACAACAGCATCCCTTTATGGCTGACCGCCAGGCAAATGTGATCTTTCGCCCCTTCGATCCGGGTCTCCGATACGGCAACGCTGCCGTCATTTGCCTCGTCAAAATCGGCAACCAGCCTGCCGAAGCCCAGAGGCACCGTACCGGCTATCACGCCAACATCGCGCTGAGCGCACACGTCCGATGCCCATTCGTTAGCCGCCGCATGCACAACTCCGGCGGGCAATGATCGCCCGATCATCGGCTCTGCCCAGTCCTGTTCGCTTAAAAAAGTTGCTGCCCGCGAGCCTGACAACGGCGATCCCAAACAAACGACTCTTCCGGGCACGGCCTGCGACTCGTTGGCGAGCATGCGCAGGGCGATCACCCCGCCCAGACTGTGGCCGAGCAAGTGCGCGCTTTTTAGTTTCTGTTCGTGAATGAATTGAGACAGCAAGGCCGTGTTGTCATCCAGGGTCCCGCGTACCGACGGATAATTGAACAGCAGCACGCGCATGCCGTATTCTTTTTCGAGCCGCCGTTTGATCAGGAGCATGCCGGCGCCGTGCGACCAGATGCCATGAAGGCAAACGACCGTGTCGATGCTCGTCATTCAGTGCGCGGCGAACGCAAGCGGATACCCGCTTCCTTGAGTTGCTCAGCGGATATCTCGCTAGGGGCGTCGGTCAGCGGGCAATGAGCCGATTGCGTTTTCGGAAACGCGATGACATCGCGGATGCTGTCGGCGCCCGTCATCAGCATGACAATACGGTCGAGCCCGAACGCGATGCCGCCATGCGGCGGGCAGCCATACTCAAGTGCGCGCAACAGAAAGCCGAACTTCTCGTCGGCCTCTTCGTCACTGATGTCGAGCAGTTCGAATACGGCCGACTGCATGCTCTGGTCGTGAATACGAATCGAACCGCCGCCTATTTCCGAACCATTGAGCACCAAGTCATACGCGCGTGACAATGCGTTGCCCGGGTCCGCCTTCAGAGCGTCAGCGTCATCGACCGCCGGCGCCGTAAACGGATGATGCAATGCCGTCCAGCGCTTGTTCGTGGCATCTTTTTCAAACATTGGAAAATCGACGACCCACAGCGGAGACCAGCCCTCTGCGACCAGTCCGCGGTCCTCAGCAATTTTGACGCGCAGTGCGCCGAGCGCATCATTGACGACGCGGGCTTTGTCCGCACCGAAGAAAATCAGGTCGCCCGTCTTTGCGCCGGTGCGCTCGACAATGCCCGCCACGGCGTCATCGGGCAGAAATTTCAGAATAGGCGACTGCAGACCCTCGCGGCCGGCGGCTACGTCGTTGACCTTGATATAGGCCAGGCCTTTCGCCCCGTAACGAGCAACGAACTCCGTGTAGCCATCGATTTGCTTACGTGTCAGATCGTTGCCGCCCGGCAAGCAGAGCGCCGCAACGCGTCCTTCGGGGTCTTTGGCCGGACCGGAGAAGACCTTGAACTCGACCGCGCTCAAGAGATCCGAGACCTCCACCAATTCGAGATCGATACGCAAGTCAGGTTTGTCGGAGCCGAATCGGTACATCGCATCCGCGTAGCTCATTCGCGGGAACGGCGACGGCAAGTCAACATCGAGCACTTCTTTAAAGATGTGCTGAATTAGCTCTTCCATCGCAGCGGTCACGGCCGCTTCGTCCACGAAACTCATTTCTATATCGAGCTGTGTGAATTCCGGCTGCCGATCGGCCCGCAAATCCTCGTCGCGGAAACAACGCACGATCTGATAGTAGCGATCCAGACCGGACATCATGAGCAATTGCTTGAAAATCTGCGGCGACTGCGGCAGCGCGAAGAATTTGCCCGGATGCGTGCGGCTCGGCACCACGTAATCGCGAGCACCTTCCGGCGTCGCCCGCGTCAGCATCGGGGTTTCCACGTCGATGAAACCGTCGTTGTCGAGAAACTGGCGCATCGCCATTGTGACCTTGTGCCGTAGCCGCAGGTTATTCAGCATGCCTTCGCGGCGCAGGTCGAGATATCGATATTTTAGCCGCAGCTCTTCATTGGCCTGTTCGTCGTGGTGAAACGGCGGTGTCTCGGAGCGATTCAGAACCGTCAGTTCGCTGGCCAGAACTTCGACCCGGCCAGTTTTCATGTTGGGGTTGATCGTGCCATCGGGGCGTTGCCGAACCAGGCCTTTGACAGCCAGCACGTACTCGCCGCGGAGCCGCTCAGCCGCTGCGAAAATCTCGGGTCGATCGGGGTCGAATACGACCTGTAGCAGGCCTTCCCGGTCGCGCAGATCAATGAAGATCACGCCACCATGATCACGTCGCCGATGCACCCATCCGCAAGCCGACACTTCCTGCCCGATTAGCGATTCATCGACTTGTCCGCAATAATGACTACGCATGCTGTTGTCCGTGACGGCCCTCAAAAAAGAGGCGGAATGGTACGGCGTGGTGGGTGAATATACAACCGGGCACGGCTATTCCTGAGGCGTTTTCAGAGGTAACTCTGCCGTTTGCTCCTTTGACCAGGTTGGCACAACAACTCCCAGGGACATAATCAGCCTGGCCGCCTCGTCGACATCCATATCCAACTCGATAACGTCTTTCTTGGGTACAATGATAATGAAGCCGGATGTGGGGTTCGGCGTCGTCGGTACAAAACAACAGACCACATCCTCGCCGGTGCGTGCCTGGATCTCACCGATGTCGGCCGCCGTCTGAAAAGTCAGCGTGTAAATCCCCTTGCGCGGGTATTCGACCAGCAGGACTTTCTTGAACGCCTTTCCGGAGTCTGAAAAAACGACTTCGGCGAATTTCTTGGCCACCGAGTAAATCGAGCGAACGATCGGGATACGCTCCATTAACGATTCCCAGCCAGCAACAATGCTGCGCCCTACAAAGTTTGCGGCCAGCAATCCGGTTATCAGCAGCACGATAATCGTCAGGATAACGCCGAGCCCTGGAATCGGCACACCAAACCACGCTTCCGGTTGATAACCATCCGGCAACAAACCGAGCGTCTTGTCCATTTGGCCCACGAGAAAGCTCAGCAATAAATAGACTACACCCACCGGCAACCAAATGAGGATGCCAGCAACGAAGTAACGACGAAGACGTTTCATCATGTGCTTATCAACTCGTGCTCGAATTAGAAGAGGAGTGCGATTCGGATTTCACCTTGTCGCCGGACTTGGTGCTCGCCGGCTTGTCTTTCGACGACGAGTCTTGCGAAGACTTTTCTTTGCTCGAACTAACCGGTTCTTTGTCGCCGGCGATATTGCGCCGATTGTCCTTTTTGAAATCGGTCTCATACCAGCCCTTCCCCTTGAGGCGGAAACGCGGTGCGGACAACTGTCGCTTCAAGGCAGCTTCTCCACACTCCGGGCAATCGACGAGCGGCGCGTCCGCAATTTTTTGCAAAGCGTCCAGTGTATGGTCGCATTTCTTGCAGGCGTATTCGTAAATCGGCATGCATTGGGCTCCTTAAATGACGGCGCATTATAAGCAATCGCAGCGGGCGCCGCGATCGATCATGCTGCAATCTGAAAATCCAGTCGGTCGTCAGCGATGCCGACGCTGATTTCATCACCGGGCTTGAACCTGCCCTGCAGTATTTCCTGCGCCAGCGGATTCTCGATTTGCTGCTGGATTGCCCGTTTCAGGGGTCGCGCCCCGTAGACGGGGTCGAAGCCGGCTTCGGCAAGTTTATCCCGTGCGGCCTCAGACAGGTGAATGCTCATATCGCGATCGGCAAGCCGATCGTGCAGATAAGCCAACTGAATGTCGACAATCCGGCGAATATCTTCACGACTCAGCGGGTGGAACACGACGACATCGTCGATGCGATTAATGAATTCGGGCCGGAAGTGAGTTTCAAGCTCACCCATGACAGCCGCCTTCATCGTCTCGTACTGATCCTCGCCCGCCATTTCCTGGATCATTTGTGAACCGAGATTCGACGTCATGACGATCACCGTGTTGCGAAAATCTACCGTGCGCCCCTGACCGTCTGTGAGCCGACCGTCGTCCAGAACCTGCAACAGCACATTAAAAACATCGGGATGCGCCTTTTCTATCTCGTCCAGCAGAATCACCGAGTAGGGCCGCCGTCGTACCGCTTCTGTCAGGTATCCGCCCTCTTCGTAACCGACGTAACCGGGCGGCGCTCCTATTAGTCGCGCGACCGAATGTTTTTCCATGAACTCGGACATGTCGAGACGAATCATCGCGTCGTCGGTGTCGAACAGGAAATCCGCGAGCGCCTTGGTCAACTCCGTCTTGCCAACGCCCGTCGGTCCAAGAAACAGGAACGACCCGATCGGGCGCCTCGGATCGGACAAACCTGCGCGCGAACGACGGATCGCATTAGCGACAGCGGTGACGGCTTCAAGCTGGCCGACTACACGCTCTTGAACAATAGACTCCATTTGCAGCAGCTTGTCTTTTTCGCCCTCGAGCATTTTCGACACCGGGATGCCCGTCCACTTCGAGACAATTTCGGCAACTTCTTCGTCAGTAACATTGTTGCGCAGCAAAGTCGTTTCCTGGCCCTCGTCCTGCATGGCTTCCGCGAGCTGCTTTTCGAGCTCCGGGATGCGGCCGTACTGAAGTTCGGACATGCGCGCGAGATCATTAGCGCGGTGCGCTGTTTCAAACTCAAGCCGCGCCCGCTCGAGCTCTTCCTTGATATGCGTCGTCCCCTGCATCGCGGCCTTCTCAGCCTTCCAGATCTCTTCAAGATCGGCGAATTCCCGCTCGAGCTCCCCGAGTTGTGACTCCAGGTCCTCGAGTCGCTTGCGCGATGCGTCGTCGGACTCCTTCTTCAGGGCCTCACGTTCGATTTTTAGCTGAATGATGCGTCGTTCGAGCCTGTCCATCTCCTCGGGCTTCGAGTCGATCTCGATCCGAATTTTTGACGCGGCTTCGTCGATAAGATCGATCGCCTTGTCCGGTAGCTGGCGGTCGCTGATGTAACGGTGCGACAACGTTGCCGCGGCGACGATCGCCGGATCGGTAATCTCGACACCGTGGTGCACCTCATAGCGTTCTTTGAGGCCGCGCAAAATAGCGATCGTGTCTTCAACCGTTGGCTCCTCAATCAGCACCTTCTGGAAACGCCGCTCCAGAGCTGCGTCTTTCTCCAGATACTTGCGATACTCGTCGATGGTCGTCGCACCCACACAGTGCAGCTCGCCCCGCGCCAACGCCGGCTTGAGCATATTGCCAGCGTCCATCGAGCCTTCGGCTTTGCCGGCGCCGACCATCGTGTGCAGCTCGTCGATAAATAAAATGATCTGTCCCTCCTGCTTGGCCAGATCACTCAAGACGGCTTTAAGCCTTTCTTCGAATTCGCCGCGAAACTTGGCGCCTGCGATCAACGCACCCATATCAAGGGATAAAATACGCTTGCCCCGCAGGCCTTCGGGAACTTCATTATTGACGATGCGCTGCGCCAGCCCCTCGATGATGGCGGTCTTGCCAACACCGGGCTCACCGATCAGAACCGGATTATTTTTCGTGCGCCGTTGCAGTATTTGAATCGTGCGGCGAATCTCGTCATCACGTCCGATGATCGGGTCGAGCTTGCCTTGCTCGGCGCGCTCGGTCAGATCGATCGTGTATTTTTCGAGGGCCTGTCGCGTTTCTTCGGCGTTCTGGTCATTCACGGACTGACCGCCGCGCAAGTCTTCTATGGCCTTTTCAACCGCACCACGCACGCCGCCGGCCTGCTCCATGACCGCGAGCAGCGGCGACTTGTCGTCCATGGCCGCCAGAACGAACAGCTCGCTGGCAATGTATTGGTCGCCACGAGCTTGAGCGAGCTTGTCGGTCATGTTGAACAGCTTGTTCAGCGCGTTGCCGAGGTGGACGTCGCCACCGGTGCCTTCGACTTTGGCCAGGCGATCGACAGCATCGCCCAGTTTCGAGCGCAGCAGGTTAACGTTGACACCCGCCTTGGTCAGCAACCCGCGAACCGCGCCGCCTTGCTGGTCGAGCAGCGCGACCATGACGTGCGCGGGCTCAATAAACTGGTGGTCTTGACCCACGGCTAGCGACTGCGCCTCGGCGAGCGCCATTTGAAATTTGCTGGTCAGTTTGTCCACGCGCATTGGGGTCTCTCAGTCCGGTTTCCCGGTGCTAATACGTCACCCAGAAATAGCACCGCAAAGCCCGAATTCAAGGGGCGCGCCCCTACGGAGATCGGTGTATGAAACTCAACATCCGGCCCGTCGAACCGTCCCGCCGATACGAGTAAAAGCGTGCCTTATCCGCGTACGTGCACAGGCCGCCACCGTAGACCCTGCTCACGCCTGCATTTCGTAGCCGTTGCCGGGCCAGCAGATATAAATCGGCCTGCCAGCGGCCGCGATCATTGGTCACAAAAGCGGCCTCTGCCGCATCGTCGCAGGCCAGGAACGCGTCGCGCACCTCAGCGCCAACCTCGAACGCCGGCTGCGATATAGCCGGTCCCAGCCAGGCTAACAATTCCTCGGGCGGCGCAGCCATCGCAGCAATGCTCTGTTCGACGATGCCGGCTGCCAGTCCTCGCCACCCCGCATGCGCGGCTGCAATCTCACCTCCGTCTTCGGCACAAAAAAGAACGGGCAGGCAATCGGCCGTACGCACGACGCAAATGTCACCCGACCGATCGGCGACGATTCCGTCCGCCTCGGGCGGTCCATTATCGAAGTCGGGGGTCCGCACACGGACGACGCGGGCACCGTGCACCTGCTTGAGCCATTGCGGTTCAGCGGGCAGCTGAAAACTACCGTCCCGCAATGTCGTGCCGGCAACAATGCCATCTGGAACCGGCCAATCAGCCCGGATCCATGCGCCGCTCACACTACGTCCTCGCCCAGCACTTTGAGTAGATTCTCGAAATCAGCGGGCACCGGAGTCTCAAATCTGACCGTCTCACCACTGCCTGGATGCGCAAATTCCAGGCATGTGGCATGCAGTGCCTGACGATGAAACTTCCGCAGAACGGCGATGAGCGGCTCGCCCGCCCCGGCCGGCAACGCGAGACGCCCGCCGTAGACCGGATCGCCAACCAGGGCATGACGTCGATGTGCGAAGTGCACGCGAATCTGGTGCGTCCGGCCCGTCTCGAGCTTGACGCTTATGTGGGTATGCGCGGCAAAGCGCTTTATTACTGTGTAATGAGTAACCGCAGGCTTGCCATCGTCGCGAACGCACATCCGTTTACGATCTATTCGGTGTCGGCCGATCGCCGCATCGATTCTCCCGCCGCCGGTTAGGACCCCGTTACAGACTGCGACGTAATGCCGCGCGATCTCACGATCAGCCAGCAATCGCACTAACGCCGTATGCGCCGGCAGTGTCTTGGCAATGAGCAGCAATCCGCTCGTGTCTTTGTCGAGCCGATGCACGATGCCGGCCCGCGGTAGTTCTTCGAGCGCGGACGAATGGTGCAGCAAGCCGTTCATCAATGTGCCGCGGTGATTGCCCGCGCCCGGATGGACGACCAGCCCGACGGGTTTGTTGATCACGATCAGCACTTCGTCTTCAAACACGACATCCAGCGCAATCGGCTCTGGCTTGGCGGACACGACAACCTCAGGCTGCGCCCGCAATATCACGTGTTCCCCGCCCTGCACGGGGTCGCGTGGCCGTGGACTCGTACCGTCAACCGTTATCGCCCCGTCGAGTAACCACGCTTTGAGGCGGCTGCGTGAATATTCCGGAAACATCGCGGCCAGCGCCTGGTCCAAACGTAGTCCGGCGAGTTCGGCCGGGATATCCCTGATTGTCTGATCTGCAGTCATCGCCGCTCCGAGTCTACGGTATACTCGCCGACTTGGCCG
>Ga0114950_10000231_pt1 | contig 36057 bp, 40 predicted proteins | sample N075metaG_FD_83503 | JGI IMG/M metagenome (GOLD analysis project Ga0114950, IMG submission 83503) | Deep subsurface microbial communities from Kermadec Trench to uncover new lineages of life (NeLLi) - N075 metaG | ecosystem: Environmental > Aquatic > Marine > Ocean trench > Sediment | place...
TACCAAGTCTTGAGCCATTCGATTCTGTCGGAATGATCCTTATCCTGCGGATTAAAAAGGAATCCCTGGGAGGGAATAATAATCACGTCTGCATCTTCGATATCGTGCATAGCGCAGGCAGGTACGATTGGAACTTGATTCAGCGCCATGACTGGACCGCCATCCGAGGTGACGATTTTCACATCAAATTCAGGCGCAGGCTCCTCTCCCATCGTCACATTCCACAACACACCCACCTGCAAGAACATATCCATGGGTGAGGCGATGGTAGACAGTATCGTGTTCTCTGCAGCGAGAATGACCACCTTTTTCATAGCTCAAATGTCCCGATCAGTCTTTTCTCGTCCTTTATGACGCTTACGTGACCATATGTCACGGCATAGTGTGTGCTGCATACCAACGGGATCAAAACGACATGACACAAGAAATCATAATGCTATTGGCCGTTCTACTGCTCCTGTTTGTGTTAACCGCAATCCAGGTCCTGATGACTATGAAGCAGTATGGAAATATAAGTGCTCTTTCCGGGCGAGATGATATTCCCCACCTGCAGCCAGGACTGGGTGGGCGATTGCATAGAGCAATTGCGAACCTTAAGGAAGGTCTTCATATATTCACGCCATTGGTGCTCCTTACAGCAATTCTTGGCATTTCAAATGGCTACACTGTGCTTGGAGCGCAAATTTATCTTGTCGCTAGAGTTCTTCACGCACCCCTGTATCTAACTGGAATAGTTGGACTGCGAACGGCTGCGTTTGCTATAGGTGTGTTCGGGTTATCTTTACTTGCCTGGGGCCTGTTTAGCGCTCAGGCTTTTGCACTGCCCGTCCAAACTGATCCTTACCTCCCGTCGTCGTCCACATGAATGGCAATCACGAACATAGCAATAAAACTTATATAGTGCGGTTCCAGGCACCTGGCGGACAAGACGCCGCAGAAATTCTAGCCATCACCTGCAGATCGTCCTAGCATCAATCTACTTTCCCGAAAGAGTAAATCACCATGACCGTGAACTTGCTGCGCAGCGCAGACATCCAGGCGCTGCCTGAGATCGAAACTCAGCACCAGTTTAATAGCAACGCAATCCGTCATGCCCGCACCCTATCCGACGCAACCGGCATGGAACGTATCGGCATACACATTGTGCGCATCGAGCCCGGTCACGATTCCACCACGCATCACTATCACGAGGCAGATGAAGAATTCATCTATGTTCTATCCGGGCGGGGACGCGCACGGATCGGCGATGATGAGTTTGAAGTTGAAGGCGGTGATTTTATGGGTTTCGGTGCACCCTCACCGGCGCACAGCATGCACAACCCCTATGCTGAAGATCTGGTTTATCTGATGGGCGGCGAACGATGGGCTACTGACGTTGTCCACTACCCAGACATTAAGCGCAGCATGATCAAAGCAAATGGTCGTCGTACCTGGGCGTCGTGGCAAGACATGCAGGAGTTACCACCTCGTCCCTGAACAACTATCAGCAGTAATCAATGTTTCCAATTCGCGATGAGAATCCGACCTTAAAGCCACCGCTGGCAACCTACGTAATCATCGGACTGAACGTCTTTGTGTGGGCTTACGTTCAAGGTTTCGGCGGCACGGAAGCACTGGCCCAAAGCCTCTGCCAGTACGCACTCATTCCAGGTGATTTATTAAACACCGCCGTCAGCGGCACGCAGTTCCCGGTCGGCGGCGGCTGGGTCTGTCAGATTACCGGAGACGGCAAGGCGACCTCACTACTCAGTTCCATGTTTATGCACGGCGGCTGGTTCCACCTGTTAGGCAACATGCTCTTTCTATGGGTGTTCGGGGACAACGTTGAAGATGTGATGGGACCGCTGCGGTTTATCGTATTTTACGTTTTGTGCGGTCTGGCTGCTGCGTTTGCGCAGATCATTACCGATCCGTCGAGTGTGGTGCCGATGGTAGGCGCATCCGGTGCTATCGGTGGTGTTATGGGCGCGTATGCGATCTTGTTTCCGCGCGCACGCGTGCACCTGTTAATCATCCTGTTCGTTTATGTCACCACCATTTCGGTGCCCGCGATATTCATGCTCGGCTATTGGTTTTTGCTGCAACTGCTGGCCGGCATTGGTACATTGGGTACACGCGGTGGCGGTGTCGCCTTCTGGGCGCATATCGGCGGTTTCATTGCGGGTATCAGCCTCATCTTTTCCTTCAAAAGGCCTGACCTTATCAAGGCGCGTAGTCAACTCACGCAACGCTCCAACGCTCGTCATAAATGGCTGTAGGGTCACTAACCTCTGCTTTTCTCCTTCGAGCAGCCCTCATTATGTGACGCAGTTGGCAAAACGAACGTCAACCTTTTCTCTTCTACGCGATTCGGCCCTAAAATCGGTATTCCTCTCTGTCATGGATCACGAGATGGTGGTAAAAGCAAACGGACTGCAAAGTCGCTTCGAAGGGCGTCTGTATACAGAAGAAGGACGTCTTTATTACGTCGTCGAGGTAAACAAAGAAACTGGTGTCGCCAGGGTCAGCTACCGTAAAGACGAGCAGCAGCAGATCATGGACGTCCCCGTGAACGAAGTGGCCGCACACCTGGCCACCAGCTCAAGGCTGATGTTAGATGGCCTGAGCAACCCGGATAAAATCCGGCGTCTCGTGCAAGAAGAAGACGGCTGGTACTTTTCCACGCGTGAAGGTCGGGTCGGACCCCATAGCTCTGAGAAAGAGGCCGACGATGAGCTGACAAAGTATGTCCTATCTATTCAGACTAAGCCTCAGCCAGAACGAGCGCCTCGTGCCTACGGCGGACAAAGTCGCGCCTGATTAACCCGTCTGCCTAATCAAAGGTCTTCGCCAACAGCTCACGAGCTTCGCTGATCGCATTAATATGCGACCCCGGATCCGGTAAATCCTGATTCATGGTTACCACGGCAACATGGCTGACACCCATAGCTTCCAACTCTTTCAAACGCTCAGCATCGATGCCGGCAGGAATCATGCATTCAATACCAATGCTGCCCGGATCGCGACCAGCGCGTTCTGCACCTTCGTGCATCTGTTTAATCTGAGCCCCGAGGTTTTTGTTCATGAACGGGAACCATCCATTTGCCAGGCGGGCAACCCGGTCGATGACATTAGGCGCCATGCCGCCAAGCCAAATCGGTATGTCTTTGTTCACCGGCAACGGATTAATCCCGGCATCTGTCACCTTGTGCCACTTGCCCTCGAACGTTATCGCGTCCTCTCTCCACAGCCGTCGCAACAGCTCAATCTGTTCTTCTGAGCGGCGGCCGCGGTCGTGAAAGTTTTCTCCCAGCGCCTCGTATTCCACATCATTCCAACCGGTACCAATCCCCAGGCGCAGTCTTCCTTTAGACAGTACATCCACGCAGGCGGCTTGTTTGGCAACCAATGCGGTTTGCCGTTGTGGCAGGATAATGACCGCAGTGACCAGTTCAATGGATGTGGTAAGCCCTGCCAGATACGAAAATAGCACCAGTGGCTCCTGGAACATGCTTTCGGTTGTGTAGGGTCCTTGCCAGTCTGGTCTGCTCTTGGTATTGGCACCCAAAACATGATCGTAGGCCAGTATGTGATCGTAGCCCAACGACTCAGCTGAGGTTGCAAATTTCGCCACCATCTCCGGGTCGGAACCAATTTCGGTCTGCGGGAATACCACGCCAATCTTCATTATTTTTTTGCTCAGCTAAGTAAGTTGGGGCAGGAAGTATAGTTGTCTGCGTGAGCAAGGCCACCGCACATCGGTAGCGTTTTTGATCAGGGACACTTACCCTAGCGGGCCAATTGCAAATCTTTGGAAACAGCATATGACTCAGCTACCTGCCGTCAGCCTGGCCGCCGTCCCGGGACGCCGGCTAAAAACAATCGAAGTTGCACAAGAAATTGAGCGGCGTGGCTTTACTGGCATTTACGGGCCGAGTCTCGGCGACAGCTTGTCTTTGTGCGGCGCCATCGCCATGGCGACGTCCGAAATCGAACTTAGCACCAGTATTTCACCGATCTACACCAGGAACGTCACTGATTTCGCTCAAACCGTCGGCTTCATCCACGAAATATCCGGTGGTCGTTTTCGCTTTGGCATCGGCGTCAGCCATGCCCCCGCCATGACTCGGCTGGGCATCACTCAAGGCAAGCCATTATCGGATATTCGTCAATTTGTCGCAGATCTGCGCGCGGTTCCTCGCGTCGGCGATATGCCGCCCATCGTGCTGGCAACACTACGCAACAAGATGATCCAGCTATCGGAAGAAATCGCCGAAGGCATGGTGTTTGCCAATGGCGCTCGTTCCCACATGGCTAGCTCGCTCAGTGTGCTGTCAGACGAGGCGCGCACTAATAAAGATTTTTCCATCGGCAACATGATTCCCACCTGCATCAGCGACGATAAAGACGCTGCCAGAGCCGTCAACCGCAAGACCTTGACCAGTTATGCGTTCCTGCCTAACTACCGCAACTACTGGAAGCAGGCAGGCTATGAAGAGGAAATGACCAGCGTTGAGCAAGCACTGGCAGATAAGGATCTGGACCGCGTACCCGAGTGCCTGACTGATCGCTGGCTGGATGACACAACCTTGTCCGGTAGCCCCAGCGAAGTGAGAGAAGGCATCGAGGCCTGGTTCGATGCAGGCATCAAGACGCCGATCATCGTGCCGTCTGCAGTTGGCGGTGGACAAATGAAAGCGATCGACGAGTTTTTCGCAATCTGGGACTAGCCTTGAATTACATCTGGATAATTCGCCACGGCAAATCCGCCGAAGGCGAGATCGGCCAGTCGGACCATGACCGTGTGTTGAACAAACGCGGCAAGCGGGATGGCACCAACATGCGCAATTGGTTCGCGCAGCAGGACCATCCCGCCCAGTGGCTATGGAGCAGTAGCGCCGTGCGCGCCAAGCTCACTTCGGCATATGTGGCCGCAGGTTTCAATACAACGTTGGTCGAGCAACCGGTACTGTATCTGGCTTCGCAACAGAGTGTGCTGAGTTGCCTGCAAAGCACGCCCGGTGATGTGACGAGTGTGGCCTTGGTGGCCCACAATCCAGGCTTGACCCACTTCGTTAACAAACTCGGCGCCAACCCGATAACACAAAATCTGGTCACTTTCGGCACTGCGCTGTTTGCAACCACCCAGTCCTGGCCAGAGTTGACCTTCGGCAGCGCCGAGTTGATCTCGCTGCAAAGCCCGAAAACAATTTTCGGCGACTAACCTGGGCTAGGCCGGTTTTCTTAAAAGCGCGATAAAAAAGCCATCCCAGGCACCATGGGGCATGATACGTAGCGCGCGGCCCAACTCCGGCAGCAAAGCTTTGCCGCGCCAGCTTGTGAGCCCACCAAGGGTGTGCTGCGCATCAAGCTCGTGACCAATAGTTTCAAGTGTTGCATCCGTCCGTCGCAGCAGGTGCTGCACCACCAGTTCATTTTCCTCCGGCGCAAAACTACAGGTGCAATAAACGAGATGACCACCGGGTTTCAGCGCGGCATATCCAGAGCGCAGCAGGCTCTTCTGCTTGCGTTGGGTCTCCTTTATCTTGCGCAGCGACCAATGCGCATAACTGTTGGGGTTGGCCCAACGCATGCGCGCTTCGGAACTACAGGGCGCATCCAGCAAGACCCGATCAAACCTTTCTGGTACGGCGCGGCCCACGCCACGTCCATCGCGTTGATAGAAATCGACATTGGTCACACCGCAGCGCTCAACATTGGCGCGCAAACGATGAAACCGCCCCTTTACCGGTTCCACCGCCGCCAGCCGCCCGGTGTTGTCCATGGCTGCCGCGATGGCGATGGTTTTACCTCCCGGAGCTGCCGCCAGATCTAATATTTCTTCATGCGGCTGAGCATCAAGCACCTGCACGGCGAAAAAACTAGACGGGTTCTGTATGTAAACCAAGCCCTGGTTGGCCGCGTCGCTGGTGGTAAAGTCACTATCCCGGGGAATCTGCCATAGACGGGGCTGACCATCGAGGCGCATGCCGACCGGCGTAAAGTCACCTGTGCGCAGAGGGTTGAGCCAATAAACAAGATCTCCTTCGGCATTCAACTGAGCAACGATATTTTCTGCTCGAGCTTCACCAAACGCCTCGATCAGGCGCGCGGCAAATTCTTTTGCGTCTTTTAAGTCGCCAGGTAGAGACGCAAGGTTCACCGGCACGTTAACCTCGACCCATCACTTGAAGGAAATTTGAATGCAACTTGCAAAACCTGCCCTAGATATCGGTCTGTATACCAACCAACTCGATGCTATGTTGGCGTTCTGGCAGGAGCAAGCACAAGTGCCGTTTACGGAACTCCTCAAAGTGGGTGGCGGTGTGCATCAACACCGCCATGCCATCGGTGACAGTGTGCTGAAGATCAACAACCGTCGTGAGCCGGTTCCCGCGAGCCCAGCTTGTGGCATGGCAAGGCTGGAGATTTTCACGGCCGCCGTCGATGAACCCGTGGAGTTGCTCGATCCCGATGGCAACGAAGTGATGTTAAGCCCGGTTAGCGCGGCTGAAGCGACTAATCTGCGTCTGCATCTACATGCAAACGATGTTGCACAGGCAGTCGGCTTCTACGGCGATGTGCTTGGCTTAACAGCCAAAGGCACAAACTGTTTCGCGGTTGGTGCGTCCGAAATTCAGTTAACACAACATCAGGTGGCACCGGTCGAGCGCGTCGCAGTAGGTTATCGCTATATGACCATGCAGGTGTTCGACGTGGTAACCACCCATGCACAGATTTTGCAACTCGGTGGTACCGAGGGCATGGCGCCGATACGCCTCGGTGAAGTCGCCTACATTTCCTTCGTTTGCGACCCCGACGGCAACTGGATCGAGATCAGCCAGCGCAAATCGATCACCGGATCGCTGGACTAGCGGAGCTTGAGTTAGTATATGTGTCATCTAACCTTACTGGAGTAGCCTGAATGGGTTTTCTTTCATTCGTCCTTATATTGGCGATTGCTTATTTACTGTGGCGTATCAGCGATCAGATCCCGGATATCCTCTTTCGTCTGAGCGAAATGCAGCGCGACATTGCCGAGATTCGACGGCGTGGAGACGCCGAGCAAGAGGAAGCACCAGCACCTGTGGCTGACGAGCCTGCTGCTGATAAACCTGCTGCCGAGGAAGATGACGACTAAACCGTCATTGAACCCACTCAATGAACTGGCGCATACAGCTAGGCCTGAGCCTCACCATCTTCTGGATCTTGCTTGGTGTGATATACATCAGCACGAATATCGGCTGGCGTGAATTCAGCAGCTTAACGCCAGAGGACCTGGGTAATTTTCTCGAGGGCGCATTCGCACCGCTGGCATTCTTGTGGTTGGTCATCGGCTATTTCCTGCAGCAGAAGGAGTTAGAGCAGAATACCGCTGCGCTACGCGCCCAGGCGGTTGAAATCTCGCGCGGCGCCGAGCAGGCCGTTATCCAAACCAAGAATCTCGCGGCCAGCGAAGTCCATGCCCGGCAGGAAGCTTTCTTACAAATCGCGCAGTCCGTACGTGGCCAACTCGGCTCAATTGCAGGATTGCTATACATGTCCAGCCAAGGGGCGGCCGGAAACGGAACTGTCAGCCCACAGGAAACCGCGGAACTGTTTTCCGCGCAAGGTGCGGGTATCGATAGTGAGGCTTTTTCCAGACGTTTGTTGACCACGCACTTGCGCATGAACGACGAAGCAGAACAATTCGATTTGTTCTATAGCACCGAAGTTCGCGCCCGGCACACCAATAATTTTATTTTTACATTTGAACGCCTGTTAAGAAGGGCGGCGGCAGTCGACGCGGAAAACATGATACAAGACGCTCTGACCACCAGCGGCCACGGGTTTCTGTATCGCATTTTAAAACGGCACCAGGCCAATGCGCCGGAACAGTGGGCGGACTATACCAAGACAGGCACACACATCAATTTCTAGGGGAAGACTATGATTAAGAACTTATCCACCATCGCGATTTGTCTCGCGTTAACAACCAGTCTCAGCGCCTGGGGCGCGCCAGCCGACCGCTTTGCAGAGGTGGTTATCAAAGCACAACACGTCGCCGGTTCGGTACATATGTTGGAAGGCGCAGGTGGCAACATCGGTGTCTCGGTCGGCGCAGATGGCACTTTGATCATTGACGATCAGTACGCGCCATTGGCAGATCGAATCATCGCTGCGTTGAAAGACCTGGGCGGTGATCGCCCAAAGCTGATCCTTAACACCCACTACCATGGCGATCATGCCGGCTCTAATCCCGAGATGGGCACCACCGGCACCATCATTGCCCATGACAACGTGCGGGTGCGCCTGCTCGAAACCGAAGACTTCGCGCGTTCGGGCCTGCCGCTGGTGACGTTCGATGATGAGCTCAAGGTGCATTTCAACGACGAAGAAATTCAGCTCATTCATGTGCCCTCCGGACACACCGATGGTGACAGCGTCGTCTGGTTCAAGACCTCCAACGTCATTCACATGGGCGACCATTTCTTCAACGGTTTCTTTCCCTATATCGATATTGGCTCCGGTGGCAGTGTCGATGGTTTTATCGATAACGTAGAGCGTGTCCTGGGCATGATCCCTGACGACATCAAGGTTATTCCGGGGCACGGTGCGTTGTCTGACAAAGCAGGTCTGGCGGATACCGTGCGGGTCATTAAAAGCAGCAGCAGCGCTGTCAGATCCGCTCTGGCTGCAGGCACCAGTGTTGAGGACATTGCAGCGCAACTGGATGCAGACTATCCAACCTGGGGCAAAGGCTTCATATCCGCCAGCAGTTGGATACAGATCATCCAGGCGGATGCTGACCGCTAAGGTTTAAATGCAGCCGCTGGAACTCTTCGACGCCGATCGGGCGCGCGCGCGCGACGCGGGTGATCCGATGGCGCATATCTGCACCGTCGCCAACATCGACGACCAGGGGCGCGCGCAACAGCGCACCCTGGTGTTGCGCGAGGTAGACGGCGTGTTGGCTATATTCATTAACGCTTCCAGCCCAAAGTGGTCAACCTTGCAAGCGGGGTTTTCCCTGCACACATTCTGGCCCAGCGTGAACGTGCAATATCGAATGCAGGTCGATGTGCAAGCCGTTGCAGCAGACATCGTCAGCAGCAGTTGGCACCTTCGTCCGGACATGCCGAAACGCATGGATTGGTTCTATCAACACCATGGCGCGCAAAGCAGCCCCATTGAATCTCGGGAATTGCTACTCAGCCGGCTGGCAGCCCTCGATTTGCCTCAGCCTTTGCAAGCACCGGAGAACGCCAGCGGCTTGTTGTTGATGCCTCAGCAAATTGAACGCCTCGACCTTACCCAACCCGACGGCGTACACGACCGGCAACTTTTTCAACTGGGCGCTGACGGGTGGCAACAATCCACCCTGGTCCCCTAGTGAAGCCTGCGCTGCGGGTATTTCTGGCAGGCTTGCTGTTGCAGGTGATGCCTGCCAATGCCGGTGACTACTTAAGCGAACTCACCTGGCAGCAAGCCGATGCCATGCTGCCAACAGCGACCGTCATTATCCCGGTCGGCGCGGGGGCCAAAGAGCACGGTCCTCATCTTCCTCTGGGCACAGATGCCATCGTGCTCGAACATTTGCTGCAAGCTGCTGTGTCTCTGCCAAATGTTCTGGTCGCACCGCCTATCCTGCACGGCTGGTTCCCGGCCTTTCGCGACTATCCCGGCACTGAAGTGGCAGATGCGACGGTCTTTCAGAACTATGTCAAAGCGGTGTCCGCATCGCTCATCAAGCATGGTGTAACAAGACTGGTGTTTCTGAACACCGGCATATCTGTAGCCACCGGGTTGCCTTTGAGCATCGTCGCCCGGGACCTGCGCGCAGACCACAATGTCCGCACGCTGGTGTTGTCATGGGACGACCTGGAAACCCACGCGACAGATCATCTGTACAGCCAATTACGCGGCGGTCATGCGGACGAAGGCGAAACCTCTGTCATGTTGTTTTTACGCCCGGACCTGGTCGATCTGACGAAAGCCGAAGCCGACTATCGAGCGCCGCCAAAAGAGCAGATTGGCTACGCACCGGGAAAGTTTGAGCGCGCTGATGAGCCAGGTGTGTTTGGTGATCCTACTCTGGCCACCGTGGCTAAAGGTAAAGCTATTCTCGCCGTGATGCGGGCGAATCTGACCCTGGCGTTAACGCAGTTCAGCCAAGCTCAGCGGTAACGATCCCCACCAGATTTTTGAAACAGGTTTCTTTAGCGGTTTCAATAAACCCCTTCATGAAGGGTGCTTGTGCCTGGTCTTTGCGCACTGCCCCGTACAAAGTCGGCCAAACACCCTCCTCACCCAATGACTTTACCGCCAGATACTGCTTTTCGGTGTATTCGTGCAATGCCCAGTTTGGCAGGCAAGCCACGCCCCTGCCGCTGGCAACCAGTTGCACGATCATGGTGGTCAACTCGGCATGCCTCACCTTTTTCGGTTCAACCCCTTGTGGGTCTAGAAAACTGGTGAACAAGTCCAGTCGCGACCGGTCGACGGGGTAGGTGATAACGATTTCATCCGCCAGATCTTCAGGTTCAACCCATTCCCGACCAATCAGCACATGGTCTTTGGCAATCGCCAGTTGTGCTTCATAACTGAACAACGGGAAGTAGTGCACACCCTGTTCGTCCAACGGATCGGCGGTGATCACCAGGTCCAGATCTCCCCGGCCCAATGCCGGTAACGGCGCAAAGTGAAAGCCACTGGAAATGTCCAGTTCCACGTCTGGCCACTGATCACGATAGAGATCTATCGCCGGCAGCAACCATTCGAAACAGCTATGGCATTCAATGGCCATGAGGATGCGACCAGACTCACCACCGGCAATGCGTTGCAGATCGAGTTCGGTGCTGTGTACACGCGGCAGCACGTCATCTGCCAGACGCAGCAGTCGGTTACCCGCGCTGGTGAAACGCACCGGCCGGGTTTTGCGTACAAACAGTGAACAACCAATGCGGGTTTCCAGTTCTTTAACCTGGTGCGACAGCGCAGACTGCGTGAGAAAGACGCGTTCGGCCGCTTCCACCAGACTACCGGTGTCGCGTAGGGCGACCAAGGTGCGTAAATGGCGGAGCTCAATCTGTGACATGAATCTCACTCATATAGACAAATCTGAACATGCATACTATTCATTCAACTATTTGTTGTCACCTCTACAGAAGAACTGTGTACCAGTGCACCATGATGCCTGATTCCGTGCCGTAAACTTCTGCCATGTTCAACCCGAATGTCACCCTGATCAACACGTTTGTTACGCACACGTTGCAGGAGTTCCGACGTCTATTCGCCACACCGGAAGCCGAACAACTTCAGTCTCTGGAACAAGCTGCGCGCACTGCACTTGAAACACTGTTGAATTGCGATTGCTCCTATCACGATATCGCGCACACAATACTGGTCACTGATGTCGGGCAGACTATTCTGCGCGGCCGACAAATCGCACGCGGCGACTTATCGCCTCATGACTGGATTCAAGCTGTGGTAGCGATGTTCTTCCACGACATTGGCTATCTGCGTAATTTGTTACCGGAAGATACCGCCGAAGATTGTTTGATAGACCTGGCCGACCAGCGCGTGGTCCTGCCCAAGGGGTCTACGGATGCGTTCATGACCCCGTATCACGTTACCCGGGGCACTATGTTTGTACGCGAACGTTTTGCCCACGACGATGTTATCGACACAGAATTGGTTAACGCCTGCATTGAAATGACACGATTTCCGGTACCCCCGCAAAGCGAATATCAGGAAACGGATACGCTGGCCGGCCTCGTGCGAGCGGCCGACTTAATCGGCCAGATGGCAGACCCGCAATACCCGCAGAAACTGCCTCGCCTGTTCACAGAGTTTGTCGAAACCGGCGAAGCGAATCGCCTGGGTTTCGCCCACGTCGACGATCTGCGTAAAAGCTTTCCGGAATTTTTCTACCGCGAAGTGCAACCCTACATCGGTGACGGCGTCGCCTATTTAAAGCGTACCCAGGAAGGCCACGCCTGGATTGCTAACCTCTATCACCACTTGCACTTCAACCATTCCGCACAGGAGCACGACCCGAAGGTCCGCGCCCCGGAACTGGTGGTGGACAACAGCCAATAGCCAATAGCCAACACTGGCAACCCCTTCCGACTATCTTTAGAATCCGCTGCCCGATTAACATTCCAAGGCGCCGGGTGTCCGAAGCCACTTGCAGACAAGATAGAAATTTACGCATTGCCCTGCTGGGTTACCGCAGCAATCCTTATAGTGGCGGCCAGGGCGTTTACCTGAAATACGTATCCCGGGCGTTGCATGCCATGGGTCACGAGGTTCACGTCATCTCCGGCGAACCCTATCCCGACCTCGCGCCCGGCGTGCGGCTGATCAAACTTCCAGGATTGAACCTGTACGCCACGCCTAATCCGCTGCGTGCGCTGCGACCCCGACATTTGCGATCAGCCACAGACTTTTTTGAATGGGCATCCATTGCCAGCGGCGGGTTTCCGGAACCGTATACATTCGGTCGCCGTGTGGCGAAATACATGGTCGAGCATCACAGCGAGTACGACATCATTCACGACAACCAGAGTTTGAGCTACGGTGTGCTGCGGTTACAACAGCTAGGCCATGCCGTCGTCACCACAATTCATCACCCCATCACCTACGACCGGGATATCGCTGTAGCGCATGCCAGCAATTGGGGTATGCGTCTGCTGATCAAACGCTGGCACCACTTCCTGGCCATGCAAACGAAAGTAGCCGGCCAACTCAAACACATCACGACGGTCAGCAATACGTCAAAACAAGACATCTGCCGGGCTTTTAATGTCGATCCTGCACGGGTTGAAGTCGTCCACAATGGTGTCGATGCCGAGGTGTTCTGCCCACGGCCCGGTGTACAGCGTGATCGATACCATCTCATCACCACCGCCAGCGCCGACCAACCATTGAAAGGCACGCAACACCTGATCCCCGCTTTTGCCAAGCTGCGCGAAGAATTTAGCGATCTTCATCTGACATTTATCGGCCAACCCAAACCCGGCGGCGACACGGAAAAGCTGATCAAACAATACGCATTGAACGATGCAATCGAGTTCAAACACGGCATCAGTGCGCAGGAGATAGTCGAACTTTACGCTCGTGCAACCGTTGCCGTTGTGCCGTCAGAGTACGAAGGCTTTGGCCTGCCTGCGGCCGAGGCCATGGCCTGTGCTGTACCCGTGGTCTCCACCGACGGCGGGGCGTTGCCGGAAGTTGTCGGCGACGCCGGCGTGATTGTCGCCAAAGGCGACCCCCAGGCACTGGCCACCGGCATCGCCGATCTATTGCGCGACGCAGACAAACGCCTGGCACTGGGTTGTGCGGGCCGCGCACGCATGCAAGCTCAGTTTAACTGGGAAAACGTGGCCGCTGAGTTGACTGACTACTATCATCGGATCATCGAACAATGAGCCTGGAGACCATCAACTTTGAATTGTTCGGCTTACGCGCCGGAGATCGCGTGCTGGACGTTGGCTGCGGTGAAGGCAGGCACACCATCAGTGCGTTTTTAGTCAGCGATGTCGATGTGATCGGTCTGGATTTGAGCAAGCGCGATCTGACCACCGCACAGTCGCGCCTGCTGCAATTTACCAACGGTGCGCTCGACCCGGCCAAGAGCTGCCATTTCTTACAATCCAGCGGTCTTGCCCTGCCGTTCGCCGACAACAGTTTCGATAAGGTGATCTGTGCCGAAGTCCTGGAACACATACCCGACTACACCGCCATGCTCAAAGAGATTCGGCGCGTGCTCAAACCCGGTGGATCTTTCGCCGCCAGTGTGCCGCGTTTTTTCCCGGAATGGGTGTGCTGGCGCTTAAGTGACGCATACCATGAAGTTGAAGGCGGCCATGTGCGAATTTTTACCGCGCGGGAACTGCGCGGCGCGATCGAAGCATTGCATATGAAACGCTATGCCAGGCATTGGGCGCATAGCCTGCATGTGCCCTACTGGTGGCTGCGCTGCCTGTTCTGGGAAGCCGGTACAGAGGCCAAACTGCCTCGAAGCTATCACCGTTTACTGGTTTGGGATCTGATGCAGAAACCTTGGATTACACGCGCTCTGGACCGTCTGCTCAATCCGATCATGGGTAAGAGCATTGTTATGTATTTCGTCAACGAACAATGACACCGGACACGCTCAGCCTGGCAAGCACCGCCAGCTACATTGCCAGCCTGCAGCTCAGCTCCGGTGCGGTGCCATGGTTCACCGGTGGCATCGTCGACCCTTGGGATCATGTTGAAGCCATCATGGGTCTGACCGTTGGTGGATATGTCGACCAGGCTCGCCATGGGTTCGACTGGTTGGTGGATACTCAGCGCCCCGACGGCGCCTGGCACGCTGTTTATACAGATGAAGAGGCGGCCGTGGATACCCGCGCGGAAACCAATTTTGTCGCCTATCCGACCACCGGGCTATGGCATTTTTATCAAGCGACCGGAGATCGTGGCGCCCTGGAACAGTATTGGCCAATGGTCGAACGCGCGATGAATTTTGTGCTGGACCACCAGAGCGATGAAGGCGAAGTATACTGGGCAGTAGATACACACAAAGGTATTAGCCGCGATGCGCTGATTACCGGATGCAGTTCCATCTTCAAATCTTTGCAATGCGCAGCAGCCATTGCCACGACATTGCAACAAGACCCTTCACGTTGGTTAGTCGCACAACGACGTATTGGTGAAGCCATACGTTCAAAGCCACACCGTTTTGATCGCACCTGGGAATCGAAGGCGCGTTACTCAATGGACTGGTTCTACCCGGTACTCGCCGGCGTCTATCAGGGCTCCGAGGCCGTGGCCAGGCTGCAACAACGATGGCATGAATTTGTCGAGGAAGGTCTCGGTTGCCGCTGCGTAGCAGATCGACCCTGGATAACGGTGGCGGAAACCTGCGAGTTGATCATGGCCTGCATCGGCGCGGGCGAACGGCACAAAGCAGCTACGCTGTTCACCAACTTACAACGCTTCCAGCTGGAAGACGGCAGCTGGTGGACCGGTTATGTATTTCCCGATGACGTGCATTGGCCAGACGAGAGGCCGGCCTGGACCGCTGCCGCAATTCTACTGGCTGCCGATGCGTTGTTTCATCTGACGCCGGCGCACAGCGTGTTCAGCATGCAAGCGCAAGCCAAATTACAAGCGTCGTAACACACCGAGAGTCTTGGTCATCGGCAGAGCCTCAAACAAGCCAGACGCAAGCGCCAACTGGTAGATTTCATAAGGTGCCTGGCCACCATCTTCCGGGTTGGGGAATATGTCGTGGATTGCCATGAATCCTCCCGCTACAACATGCGGAGCCCAGGTATGGTAATCGGTTTGCGCAGCACTCCGACTATGCCCACCGTCAATGAACACCAGGCCAAGCTCGATCTGCCAGTAACTTCCTGCCTGAGCGCTGGCAGCGACAAGTGGCATAACCCACTCTTCCAACTGTGCCATCGACAGCATGCGGCGTAATGCCGGCAGCGAATCCATCTTGTTGATCTCGGCATCGAACAGCTCCGGATCGTGATATTCCTCACCAAGCTGATGCTCTTCCGAACCACGATGGTGGTCCACAGCAAATAACTGTCCGCCGCCATCGCGCACTCCGGCGCCTAGATACAAAGTGGATTTTCCGCAATAGCTGCCGACTTCCAGGCAGGGTCCAATAGCGCTCGCCTGCAGCGCAAGATCATACAGACGTTCACCTTCATCCGGGTCGAGAAAGCCTTTTATCGTGCCCGGATCCAGGGGTAAGCGCATGTTCATCCTAACTGTTGGAATCTTCTGTCATAGAGTTTTGAACCAATTGACACTTGGCAAGTGCACAACAGGGGCCTAGTATGCGCGCCCAAGTCAATCCGCTGGCATTTTTAAAGGATTTAAAAAATGGACGAAGCGCACAACACCGAGCCGTTAACACCACCAGGCCCAAATGTTTTTGGTGCACCTGCGTCCGGGCAGGAATATAACGCGGCAACGGCCACCAGCCAAACCTCACCGAGGCCTTCGACGCAAGCAGAAGACGAAGACGAAGCGGAAGCGGGATTCGTACTAGGGTACAACTAACCCGCTGAGCGCCTCTTGTGTTTTGCCTATTGCGCGCCTAATTGCAGCATATTGCGCGGCTTAACTTCCGTTAGATCTGATATTTTTTCGTAGTTTTCAGCGACGTCGTCAGCATCCGCTTCGAGACCCAGGTTAACGCCTGTGTTCTCAACCATAACCGCCATGGAGTAGTTGCCGCCCTGGGCCTGAATGATCACCCCATTGGGTGCGTTTTCACTGACCAGGAAAATCGCTGCCGGCGTTACCAGTTCCGGACCGAGCTTTTCCTGTGCCGCTTCGGGAATCAGGTCTTGGGTCATGCGTGTTACGGCGACCGGTGCGATGGTGTTGGTGTGAATGTTATTTTTCGCGCCTTCAATCTTCAGTGAATGCATGAAGCCCACCTGCGCAAGCTTGGCTGCACCATAGTTGGTCTGGCCAAAGTTACCGTACAACCCCGTCGGCGAAGTTGTCATTAAAATACGGCCATAGTTCTGCTCTCGCATGATTGGCCACACCGCATGGGTGCAGTTCACTGCTCCACCTAAGTGCACGTCCATCACCAAGGCAAAATCATCCAGGGTCATCTTGGCGAATGACTTGTCACGCAAAATACCCGCATTGTTAATCAGCACGTCAACCCGACCCCAGGCATTCATAGCATCGTCGACAATACTTTGCGCGCCCGCTCGATCAGAAACGGAACCGCCATTGGAGATGGCTTCGCCACCCGCTGCAACTATCTCTGCAACGACCTTTTCTGCCGCCTCGGACGAACCGCCGGTACCGTCTATCGCCCCACCTAAATCGTTGACCAAGACTTTGGCACCGCGCTTGGCCAGTTCCAAAGCATGACAACGTCCCAAGCCTCCACCCGCGCCGGTGACGATGGCAACCTGATCTGTAAAGGAAATACTCATGCTTTTCTATTCTCCAAGGGTCAAAATACTAGGGTCGTATGCCAAATCGCACAGGACCTAAAAGGGTATCGAGTTGAGGCTGTATCCAATCGATCCACTCACACAGCATCGGCCGAGTTTCGCGTGGGTCTATTAACTCATGGACGGCAAAGGACTCCGCACGCGGAAATGGCGAACGGCCCTCCCGCAGTTGGTCTTCATATTCCCGGCGTTTTGCTTCAGGATTTTCCGCCGCGGCTATCTCGCGGCGAAATGCAACTGCTACGCCACCTTCCAGCGGCAGCGCGCCGGATTCAACAGACGGCCACGCCAATACGTAGTTGCCAGGTGCATAGTGCGCCGCGGTGGCAACGCCGAAGCCTTTGTGTACTTGAATGACGGCCCAGGGCATGGTGGATTGCGCCGCCGCAGCCACCGCCGCCATGCCGAAGCGAATGGTGCCGTTACGTTCAGATTCCGGGCCTATCATGAAACCAGGCTGGTCAATAAAGTTAATCACCGGCACGTGGAAGGTATCGCACATTTCCACAAAACGACGATACTTTTGAGCCGCCTGAGCGGTCATGGCACCGGCGTAGTGCGTGCAATCGTTCGCCAACACACCTACCGGTTGACCGTCGAGCCGCGCCAGCCCGCAAATCTGACTGGGTCCAAACAACGCACCCATCTCAAAGAAGCTGTCCTTATCCACCACCATGTTGACGATCGCTCGCATATCGAAGGCGGTGTTGCTCTCTCTGGGCACTGCGGTGAGCAAATCCTGCTCCATGCGATCTACCGGATCGTTGCAGGCGACCCGGGGCGTGCGCTGCCAAACGCTACCTGGCAGGTAGCCTAAGAATTGTCGTACCTGGCGGAACACGTCATATTCATCTTCGGCCAGATTGTCGACGATGCCACTGGTCGCATGCACCTGCGCACCACCGAGTTCGTCCTTGGTCAAACTGACTCCCAGCGCTCGCTCCACCAGCGCTGGGCCACCAATCATTATCTGCGCCGTGTGTTTGGTCATCACCGCGAAATGTGAAGCCACCAGCCGGCCTGCTGGAAATCCTGCTACCGCACCCATTGCACCGGAAACCACCGGCACCTCGGTCATGGCATCCGCAATGATCTTGAAACGTGGCTCGGCAAAAACCGGCTCGCCCACAGTGCCACCTTTCTTTGCCGAACCTTTGACGCTGCCGCCGCCACCTTCCAACATGCGCACCAACGGCACGCGATACTGCACGGCAAGATGTTCCGCGTAGACACTTTTGCGCAAACCGGCAGCATTGGGTGAACCACCTTTGAGCGTGAAATCTTCACCACCCACGACAATCCGCCGTTCGTCTATCTTGCCGAAGCCAACAACATAGTTGGCCGGCACGTACTCCAGTATTTCGTCATTGTCCCCGTATACCGGACTCGCCGTGGCGCGACCATGTTCGCGGAAACTGTCTGCATCCAGCAACGCATCGATGCGTTCTCGAATCGTCAGCCGGCCTCGGGCATGTTGCTTGGCGATGCTTGCTTTGCCACCTTGTTGCTGTGCCAGTATGCGCCGCCGTTCGAGTTCTCGAACTTCCGGTTCCCAACTCATGATTTACTCAGGATCAGAAAACGCCGGCGGGCGTTTTTCAAAGTTGGCAGTAATGGCTTCGAGCTGATTCGGGGTGCCGATGAGCGCGGTTTGCAGTGACGCCTCAAGCTCGAGGCCAGTGCGCTCATCCGCATGCCAGGTAGATTCAAGCAACTGCTTGGCGGCGCGGATCGCATCTGGCGACTTACCGGCAATCTCCTTTGCCAGTTCCATGGCGTGCGCTAAGGGGTCTGCAGAAACATGGGTGACCAGCCCCAGTGCTTTGGCTTCCTCGCCATTGAGCACACGGCCGGTAAAGGTTAGTTCTTTAGCAACATCCAATGGCACCAGGTCGCGCAGAGTCTGGGTCAGACTCATATCCGGGATGAGGCCCCATTTGATTTCCATGATTGACATTTTCATGTCGGGAGCGGCGATGCGAATGTCTGCGCCGAGAGCAATCTGTGCACCACCCCCGTAGGCCACACCATGTATGGCAGTGATTACCGGCACTGGCAGGCGCTTCCAGACATAGGCCGGGCGTTGCGCACGATTCTCCGGTCCATCGCCTCGGCTTAACAATGAACTGACACTACTTTTACCTTCGGTGCCTTTGTCGTCATCCTCAGCGCGGTCAGCCATGCCAGCAAAGGTGCCCATATCCAGGCCAGCACAGAAACCCCGGCCATTACCAGACAGGACAACCGCACGAACCTCCTTCGATTCTGCAAGCTGCTCACCGGCCGCTATGATAGCTTTGAACATATCCGGATTGAGGGCATTGTACTTATCAACCCGGTTCAATCGCACGTCTGCAACACCGTCGCGAATATCAATCGTAACTAAATCATCAGCCATAAATTTTCCCCCAAAAGCCGCGGGATGCTATCACAAACCGGGTTTTAAGTGGCTGGCTTAAGCTGCACAACGGCGGACGTCATCCTGCCCACAGTCACCAGGCGTTGCTGCTCGTCATGTGCTTGCAAAGACCAGACCATGGAAGAGCGACCGACATGAATAGCCTGGGCTTTGCCGGTGATCCTGCCCGCGCCGACACTACGCAGATGGTTACAGTTGACCTCAACCCCCACACAAATCGCCGACTGCGCGTCGACACAGTGATTGGCAGCAGCGCTCGCCAGGGTTTCCAGCAACAGTACTGCGGCACCGCCATGCAACAAGCCGAATGGTTGCATGGTGCGCCGATCGACCGGCATGGTGCCGATAATATAGTTGTCTCCTACTTCCACGATCTCTATGCCCATCTGTGACACCGCAGTGTCGCGATGCAGTTCATTCAGCGCAGCGACGTCAGGGGTCTGGAACCAGATGGCGTCGCTCAAGCTACTTGCCTCATTTGTCGGCAGACGCTGCCAGAGCTTCTTTGGAAAACCCCGCAACCTGTTTGTACTTCACAGCGATAGCCTGTCTCTCAGCCAGCGGCACTACGTCTTCAATGTCATCAAACCCTTGCGGCGCACGCTGTTGTGCCAACTGCATGACCTGTTCCGGTCCGTTGCCACGATTGGCGTGCACTATGGCCGCAGTAGCGGGTAGTCGCTCGGATTCATAACGCCTGAATGCGGCGGCAACATCTGCTGAGTAATCATGCAGGGCATCGGTCAACGCGCGAGCGTCCAGGATCGCCTGCGAAGCACCGTTTGAACCGATCGGATACATCGGATGCGCAGCATCGCCCAACAGGGTTACCGCCCCAAAGCTCCAACGCTCCACCGGATCACGATCGACCATGGGAAATTCATAACAGTGATCCGCTGCTTCGATCAGCGCGGCGATATCCAGCCAGGGAAACTGCCAATCAGCAAACGCCGGTGCGAACGTCGAAAAATCACCGCTGCGGTTCCAGTCCTCACGTTCACTTAGCGCAGTCGCCTCGAAGCGCAATTCAGCGATCCAGTTGGTCATCGACTCGCCGGCTGCGTAGGCGTCTTGATCGACGGGATAGGCAACGAACTTTTGATCTTGATGGCCGGCCATGAACATAGAACGCCCGTCCAGGAAGGGCCCGGTGCGGGTCAAACCGCGCCACAGAATCGCCCCGTTCCACAAAGGCATGCCCTCATCCGGGTAAAACTGAGCACGCACCTTGGAGTGGATACCGTCGGCGGCGACGATCGCGCAACCACTGGCACTGTGCTCATCTCCCGCCGCATCGGCGTACCACAGTGTCGCACCTTCCCCACCCGACTGTGTCCGGGTCACAGTGCAACCCATGCGAATGGCATGGGTGCCCAGGCGCTTTTGCACCGCCGCGAACAATATCATTTGCAGTTCGCCGCGATGTATCGAAACCTGTGGACAGGGCAGCCCGGCGCCTAAGCCCCGTGGTTCCTGCCAGATCTGTTGACCGAATTTGTTGAAGTAATAGAGCTGCTGGGTTTCGATACCGCTGGCCAACAATTCTGTCAGCAAGCCCACACCCTCCAACACCTGGATGGCATGAGGTAACAAGTTGATGCCCACGCCGAGGGGTTTGATCGAGCTAACGCTTTCATATATCTGCACGGCATGACCGCGGGCATGTAAACACAGAGCAGCGGTAAGCCCACCGATACCGGCACCGACGATCAGTACCGGCTTACCCACGCGCGCAACAACTCAACTAGTCTTCGACAACAGCGAGAAGCTGGTCTTCACTGACCTGATCTTCAAGCGCCACACAAAGTTCGCTGAGCGTGCCTGACACGGGCGCCTCCACCGGAATTTCCATTTTCATGGATTCCAATATCATAATCACATCACCTTCCGCTACCGTGGCCCCGGTTTCCAACACTACTTTCCACACATTGCCGGTCACTTCACTCTCAATCTCGTGCCTTGCCATCTATCCTCCTCCCATAACTCGATTAACAATTCCTGTATCAACATTGCCAGCCAGAAACGCTTCGCTCTGCAGTATTTTCACCAACAAGGTCGCGTTGGTCTTGACCCCGGCCACCTCAAACGCGCGTAGCGCGATCACCAGCCTGCCGATTGCCATTTCCCGCGTTTCGCCATGGGCGATGAGCTTCGCCAGCATGGCATCATAGTGCGGCGTGACCATCTGGCCCTCGGCGTATCCACTTTCTATACGCACACCATGTAATCGTGGTGGTCTGAACACCGCTAATTTGCCTGTTGAGGGTAACAGCGTTTGCGCGTCTTCTGCATACAAGCGCACTTCCATGGCAAAGCCCTGGCGCGCAGGCTGGTCCGGTAACGATGCCCCTTCAGCTAAACCAATCTGTAACTGCACCAAATCGCACCCGGTAATCGCTTCGGTGACACCATGTTCGACTTGTATGCGGGTATTCATCTCCAGAAAACCCATCGCGCCATCCGCATCAAATAAAGTTTCCAGCGTACCCACATTGTCATAACCCAACTGTGCACATACCTGCGCCGCCAGTTGCGCTCGTTCCAGCACCAGTTGTGGGTCCATGCCCGGTACCGGACTTTCTTCAATCAGTTTCTGATTGCGACGCTGCACGGAACACTCACGTTCATACATATGCATGGCGTTGCCCTGGCCATCAGCGAGGATCTGAAACTCAATGTGTCTGGGTCGCGTGATCAGCCTTTCCAGGTAAACACCGCTGGATCCAAATGCACTTTGAGCAATGCTCTGAGCTTTGTGTATCGCCTGAGTTAATCCTTCCGCATTGGCCACCACCTCCATACCCATGCCACCGCCACCGCCTGTGGGTTTGACGATAAGGGGGTAGCCAATGGTCTCGGCAATGCCTGCTGCATCGGCCACATCGGCAATCAGTTCGGAGCCCTCGAAGAGCGGAAAATCATGCTGCGCAAACAATTTCCGGGCGGCAACCTTATCGCCCATCTGCCCGATCCAGCGTGGTTGAGGGCCAATAAAAGTCAGCCCTGCATCGATCACGCTCTGCGCAAAACCGGCATTTTCCGCCAGGAACCCGTAACCCGGATGGACACCATCCGCCCCCGCTTCAGCGGCAATATCGAGCAAGGCTTGTTGATTCAAATAGGTGTCCTGGGGTGTCACGCCAGCCATCGGATAGGCCTGTGTAGCCTCAGCTAGATAAGGCGCATCTGCATCGGCTTCAGAGTAGACCACGATACTCTCTTTGCCGAGTTGGTCGCAGGCTCGAATAATGCGGCGCGCAATGGCACCGCGATTAGCAATCAAAATCTTCTGCAAGCTAGGGAACCTCTGATTAAGTCTCATGTGCTCAGCGCTTCACACGGGCTCTGTGGTGAGGCGCGCTGCGCAGGCAATGTAGATTACCTTGGCAAGCAGTGCAACGAAGTCCACAGAGCCCGTGTGAAACGCCCTTCGGGAGGGTCTGGCTCGCACGCTGACCGCATTGCCGCTTTTGGCAAGGTGACTTACATTACCTGCAAGCTGCGCCTTGCCAGCCTGCGAGCCAGATCCTCTGAGCTTTTGAGAATTAATCAGAGGCTCCCTCGCCCCCGTAACCAGCATACTCTCGGCACGCGGCAACAAACCCACCTAAGCCACGTTGCCGCGTTTGCGCAGAACGCAAACCGCGTTCACTGGCCAGTTGCAACGCCTGCAAAAACGCCTTTCTTTGATCAACACTGAGGTTGAGTTGATACATGCTTGTGGCAGCAGGACCACGGTGATCTGCCGGTATGGCAAGTGCCTTTCCGCTCAAAGTCAGCGCCAGAGCTTTTTTCAGCGACTTTTCATCCAGCTGGTCTAACAAGTCGACACACTGTTCCAACATCCACCGAGACCAATAATCCGGCTGGTTGCACAACTGCTTATAGGTGGGCCAATCCATCGACAAGTTCAAAGCTGCAGGGTATCGCCCGTGAGCAATTGATAGGCTTCCAGATAGCGTGCGATGGCGCGCTCTATGATCTCGTCAGGCAAGGCCGGACCCGGTGGCGTTTTGTCCCATTCGCCAGCACTAACCACAGTTTCCAGATAATTGCGTACGATCTGTTTGTCGAAACTCTGTTGCTCCCGGCCAGGTTGCCAGTCGTCTGCGGGCCAGAAACGGGAACTGTCCGGGGTGAAAATCTCGTCGATCAGCAGTGGTGTTTCACGACCTTCAACCATACCGAATTCGAACTTGGTATCTGCCAGTATAATGCCCCGTGCGGCAGCATAATCTCGCGCCCGGGTATACAGACTAAGCGTGGTCTCGCCCAGCCACTGCATCAACTCATCGCCTACCAACTCAGCACCCTGCGCCACGCTGATGTTTTCATCGTGGCCGCTTTCCGCCTTGGTCGAGGGCGTGAACAAAGCCTCGGCCAGGCGGTCACTGTTCTGTAGATTATCCGGCAGGGTAATGCCACAGACCGAGCCGGTGGCTTGATAGTCTTTCCAACCGCTGCCGGTTATGTAGCCTCTGGCAATGCACTCAATGGGTACAACCTGGGTTTTCCGGCACAACATAATGCGACCCGACAGCGCGGTCTGTTCGGCCGCTGTCAGCCCGGGCACTTCCGCGACATCGGTGCTGATTAAATGATGCGGCACGCTGTCTGCGAAATAGTCAAACCAGAAGCGCGACAATTGGGTCAGCACCACGCCTTTGCCCGGCAAGCCGTTGGACATCACCACATCGAATGCGCTGATACGATCTGTCGCGACAATCAACAATGCTTGTTCACCAGATTCGAGGGTTACGTCATAGAGATCCCTTACCTTGCCAGAGCGCTTATTTGGCAATGCCAGATCGGTGCTTAAAACTGCTTGCGCCATGTCGATTCCTTGTTAGTTTTTAGCCCACTCACGCCACACTGCCACCGTCAGCCATATACACCGAGCCGGTAACGAACGCGCTGTCGTCGCTGGCCAGGAACAGCATGACCTTGGCGATATCCTCAGGTTCTGCATAGCGTCCCAACGGAATGTTGGCCTCCATCCTCGCCTTGGCCTGGTCTGGGGCACCAGGTGCCATGCCTTCTTCGAGGCTGCGCATCATGCGTGTTTCTACCGGTGAAGGATTCACCGTGTTAACCCGAATGTTCTGCCCGGCCACCTCGCGCGCTGCGGATTTCATCAGCCCGATCACCGCGTGCTTGCTGGTGACATACGGTGCAACTCCGGGACCGCCACGCACGCCGGCGACGCTGGAGGTAATAATGACACTGCCGCCACCTCTAGCGACCAGGGCTGGTATGACCGCTTGCAGCCCCAGAAAGGGCCCTTTCACGTTAACCGCGATAACCTGATCAAAACGTGCCTCGTCATAATCGACGATGGGCGAGACATCACCTTCGATACCGGCATTGGCAAGGAAGGTGTCGACGCCGCCATAACGTTCCGTGGCCAGCGCCACCATAGCCAGATTGTCGGCGGCTTGAGTGACATCACCGACAAAATAACTCACTTTGTTGCTGCCGATCTCCTGACAAGCAGACTCCAGCCCGGACTCATCCACATCGACCAGCAACACATCAGCGCCCTCTGCGACAAAGCATTTACCTGCGGCTTTGCCGATGCCACCGGCACCGCCGGTGATGATGGCGACCTTGCCCTCCAATCTACCCATTGTTCCTACCGCTCCTTGTTAATTGCGCCTGGTCTAACCAAACGCCTGACTCAAATCGTCGATTAAATCGTCAACATCTTCAATGCCTACGGATATTCGAATGAGCGAGTCATCGATGCCCATGCTGGCACGCCGCTCGGCACCCATTTCAAAATAAATGGAATGCGCCACCGGGATCGCCAGGGTTCTGTTGTCGCCTAAGTTGGTTGAATTGATGATGACTTTGAAACGATTCAAAAAGTCCCACAAATCGACCTGTGGATTGAGCTCAAAACTAAACAGCGCACCGGCATAGCGGAACAACTCATGCGCACGTTGATGCTGTGCATGCTCTGGCAAACCCGGGTAATAAACCTTGCGTACCAGTGCATGGTCATGCAGAAAAGCAGTCAGCGCCAGCGTCGTCGCACATTGACGCTGCATACGCAGAGCCAGGGTTTCCGCACCGATGGCTATGCTGTGCGCCGCTTCCGGACTCAACGCAGCACCAAAATCGCGCAAGCCTTTTTTACGTATCTGGGTAATACCCCAAAGCTGTGGCTCGCCCTTTTTATAGTCGTCGTAGATATGGTCAAAATCGGACCAGTCAAAGTGCCCCATCTCGGTGATGGCGCCACCTAATGCGTTGCCATGACCACCGATATATTTGGTCAGGCTGTTCACCACCAGACTGGCCTGCACATCTGTGGGTTGAAACAAGTACGGCGAGGTCATGGTGTTGTCGACCACGTAGATCAGACCACGGTCGGCACACAGCGCACCCACCTCGGCCAATGCAGTAACCTGAGTGCGCGGGTTGGCAATGGTCTCGACAAACACCATTTTTGTCTGCTGCGTGATCGCCGCCTCCACCGCTTCTACCGAAGTCGCATCGACGTAGTCCACCTTAATGCCCTGGATATTGAAAGTGTTAAACAAGCTGTTGGTATTACCAAACAGAAAAGCGCTGGACACGATGTGGTCGCCAGGGCGCAACAGCGCGAAAATAGCCGTGCCAATGGCAGCCATACCGGTACTGAAGCAGACCGTCTTTAACCCTCTTTCCATGACCGAAACTTTGTCTTCCAAGGCATCCACTGTCGGGTTCACCTGGCGGCCATAGGTGTAGCCCGGTTTGGTGCCTTGAAATACTGCCGCTAATTCACGGGCGTCGTCGTAGGCGAATGCTACCGACGTATGCACGGGTTTATGCACCGATCCATGTTCGATGGATCTAGCACGGTCATTGTGTACAATTTTTGTGGTAAAGCCTTTCATCAGCTTGAGACGCTAGAGTACGAGGGACCAAGAACTATACGGTAAAACAACCCAGAAACTCTACGCCAACGGCTCTTGTCAGGCTGAAACTACGCGGTAGCGGTGGTAGATTTATCGAACAGCAAATCAGCAAATGAGTTGTCGACCAGCAAATCCATCAACTCGCTGGCGGGTACGGCCGGGGAAAAGATGAATCCCTGCACTTCTTCGCAGCCTTGATTCTGCAGATACTTCAATTGCGTGCGGTTTTCTACGCCCTCCGCCACCAGATCAAGTCGCAGCCCGCGGGCCATGGCAACGATGGCATCGATGATACTGGCCTCACCATGCTCGGCACGAATATCGCTGACAAAGGTACGGTCAATCTTCAGTGTATTTATCGGAAACTGATGTAGATAGGACAGCGATGAATAGCCCATGCCGAAATCATCAATGGCAATCTGCGCGCCGAGGCTGCGAATTTCCTTCAACTTCGGAATGATGACTTCCATATCCTGCATCAAGGTGCTTTCAGTGAGTTCTAACTTCACCAGTTTCGCGGGTAAGCCGGAGGCTTCCATTGAGCCCACAAAGCGGCTGACAAAACCCTCTTGTTCCATCTGCGCCGAGGTTAGATTCACCGACACCCGCACATCACCTAAGCCAGCACTACGCCAGGCAGCGACGTCTTGAAAAGCTTGTCGCTGCACAAACTCATCTAGCTGCATGATGAGCCCGGTTTCTTCTGCCAAGGGTAAAAATTCGCCAGGCTCAATCACGCCGCGGGTGCTATGGCGCCACCGTACCAGAGCCTCAACACCGGCAATGGTACCGGTCTGCAGAGAAACTTGAGGTTGATAGTAAACCTCAAACTCTCCCTTAGTCAGACCGTTGCGCAGCTCGCGCTCAAGATTCAAGCGGGTAGAGAACTGATGATTCATTTCTTCCGAGAAGAACTGATATCCGTTCTTGCCGCGACTCTTGACGTGATACATCGCTATATCCGCGTTTTGTATTAACGCTTCGCCGCTGTCGCCCGCTTCAGGATACATGGAGATGCCAATGCTGGCACCGACAAAAAGCTCGTGGCCGTCAATGACAAAGGGTTCGTGGAGACGGTCCAGGATTTTCTCTGCGATCACTACCACGTCATCCCGGGTGCGCACCTCGGGCAATAACAAGGTGAATTCGTCACCACCGAATCTGGACAATGTGTCGCCGCTGCGCAGACAGCTCTGCAAGCGCTTGGCCACCGCTTTCAACAGCCGGTCGCCCATGCTATGACCGAGGGTGTCGTTGACCAGTTTGAAACGGTCGAGATCCAGGAACATGGCAGCCAGCTTGCGCTTGTTGCGCCGTGCCTGGGTGATGGCGAGGTCAAGGCGGTCTTTGAGCAAGGCTCGGTTCGGCAAGTGGGTCAGTAAATCATGGTAGGCCTGAAAATTGATGACTTCCTGGGCCTGCTTGCGCTCGCTTATGTCCCTAGCCGTCCCGTAAGTTCCGGCAAAATTGCTGCGCGTGCGCTCGTTGTTGTCCGTATAAATACCGATCGCCGTGAGTTCCGACCACACCGCCTTGGTGCGCATCACGCCAACCCGCCCATCGCGCAATTTGCTCTTCAGCCGGACTTCGAGATTTTTAACCGCACGATCGCCGGCGCGGCGTTCATTAAACAGGTTGTGCACCGCTTGCAGATCGTCTTCGTTGATCAATTCAGAGTAATGTTTGCCGATGAGCTCAGCTTTGGTAAAGCCGAGCATGCTTTGCACCCGGTCATTCAAGAACGTAAAGCAACCATTGCGGTCGAGCATATAGACCAGATCAGGGGAACTATTGACGATAAAACGGTGCAGTTCTTCAGACTCTTTGACCTGGCTTTCCATCTCGGAATGCTGATTTTCAAGCTGCACCTGCCGCAGCGCCGTTTCCATAGTGGCTATGAGTTCTGCTGCTTCGTAGGGTTTCTTCACGAAATCGAAGGCACCGCAGTGCAAGGCATGTTTTACGCCGCTGAAGCTGGAATCGCCACTGACCACGACAATTTTACATTTGAGTTTTTCCCGGGCGGCAAAATCGAGAATATCGTGGCCGCTGATGCCAGGCATGATCAAGTCCAGCAGCACCACATCGAAAGTGTCCCCGGTCAAAGCCTGCATCGCAGCCTCGCCGCCGAGGGCCTCTTGCGCCTCATAACCGTATAAAGTCACCAGATGAAACAGTGACGTCAGCAGCTCTTGCTTGTCATCGACCAGCAAAATTTTTGCTTGTTTGCTCTCAGCCGCAGGCCGGTTCATCATTTTTGAAAATGACTCGCGTGGTCCTGGCTGCTCACTCTCATTCATAAACGCTTAGACAAAGGCTTTCATACTGGCAGGATACCGGCTTAATACTGCTTCGGATGGGTTAATTTGAACAAGATTGCAGCGGCGCGTAAAGGATTGATTTTTGGATACATTTTTAGCGAACTTTCAGGTAGCTGTGCGATCTCATAGGACTCGGACATTCGCCATGAGGTCGCTGTGCTGCGCCTGATACTATTTACGTTGATGTTGATCAGCCCTGTGTACACAGCCAACGCTGCGGACAAAGCTGATCTCTGGGCTTTTTGGGACGTCCGGGACGAAAACAGTGCCCTCACCGTCGATCACTCCGTTTGGCAGCAATTCCTCGACGCTTATGTCTCGCAAAACCCTGACAACATTAACCGCGTGGCATACAACCGAGCCGGACAGGACGGTGCCCAACGGCAACTGTCCGCTTATCTGGCAACACTAGCAGCGCTGGACCCGAGGACCCTGAACGCCAATCAACAACTGGCGTATTGGATCAATTTATACAACGCACTCACCGTTCACACCACCCTGAGCTATCCGGATGAGTCTTCCATATTGAGCATGGGCGAGAGTTGGTTTCGTATCGGGCCATGGGATGACGAGTTGATCACTATTGCCGGCCAGGCGGTGACGTTAAACGACATTGAACATCGCATTCTGCGGCCCATCTGGCAGGACCACCGCGTCCACTTTGCCGTTAATTGCGCCAGTTTTGGTTGTCCTAATCTCAACAAGATGTCCTTCGATAGGCACAACGTCGAGAAGTTGTTAGCCGCGGGCGAGCAGGCCTACATCAATCACCCCCGGGGCGTGCACATAAGTGCGCGCGGCGAGGTGCAGGTTTCCAGCCTGTTCGAGTGGTACCAGGTGGACTTTGCAGACAGTGAAGAAGAATTGATTGACTATTTAGCGGCTCACCATGACAGCCTGGGCGAGACCCTCAGAGACTATCAAGGCGACATTGAATACGACTACGATTGGCGCTTGAACTCACTCATTGAGCGTTGAAGTTTTGAGCGAAAGGTCGCGGCCACAAATCGTATACCCGCGCTAGAGCCGACAACGCCAGCGCATGCTTCAGCTCACCATCGATGACCGCCTGGCGCACCTGCGCCTCACTCATCAGTTCTACGGCGATCATCTCGCCGGCGCCCAGGGCTTGCTCGTCATGCCGGTAAACATCTTCAGCCAACCAGTGATGACATAAATGGTTATGGAAGGCCGGATTGGGTTCCACGGCACCTAGATAGCGCCATTTGTCTGAGGCATAGCCGGTTTCTTCCAACAGCTCCCGGGCGGCTGCAGCGGCAGAGTCTTCACCGGGGTCGACCATGCCACCAGGGGTTTCCAGGGTGGTGTAGCCAACACCGAATCGATACTGTCGAATCATCACGCACAATCCGTGCGGGTCGATGGCGACCAGATTCACCCAATCGACAGACTCCAGCACCAGGCGTTCGAAAATCTGGTCGTTGCGAGGATTGCGCAGCCGGTCGATGCGTTTATCGAAGAGGATGAGCCCGGCTTGAGTGTCGTAGGTGGAATCAAGAAGTTCCCAGTCGAGAGAGTCTTGTTTGTCAGTCATTTTTTCCGTCCGCCTGTAGGATCTGGTAGCCGGTAAGCTCCATATAACCGCGGCCGATACGGCCACTCGATTCGTCGCGTTCGCCATTACGAAGTTTTGATGTGTTATAAATTTCGACGAAGCCCTCCCAATAAATCAGCGCCTTATCCATCACCTGATCGTAAACCGGCGCTTCGATCAAAAATTGCTCGTCAGCGACATCCAGGGTCCACGCCACCGGCCACGCTATACCACGTTCATCGGTCCAGTAGCGGCGAGGATGCAGCACGAAATCGTCGGCGCTCAAAAAGGATACGCCGGTGTCCTCTGCAGTCAGTGCACCACCCTCCTCCATGGTAAGACCCATGCTCTGATCTCCCACCATCGGTGCCTCGATCAACATGCCATGATCAAACGGATCGCGGCCACCATCTTTGCGCAACAGGCTATAGGCCATGATGCTGCGCCCATCGTCCAGCTGCAAAGCAAACCAGTTCCAGCCAATGACCTGCTCGGGAAGCACCGAGGTGCTCCACTCCCGATCAAGCCAGGCCAGGCCCCGCACGTCTACCCAACGACCGGCTTGGCGCAGCTGACCGGATACTTGCAAACGAGGCATGGAATAGTAGTAACTGCCACTGTCAGGCCCTTTTTGGGACAAGCCCTGTTGCCCTTGTAAGATGACCGGTAACCTCGGCTGCATGTCCAGGGCGACACCGAACTCTCCCGGTGAGTTGGCACGCAACTGCAGTGCAAATGTTTCCTCATCCGCTTGTTGCAGCGACCAATCTTCAATCCACGCGCGAAACTCAGGCTGCACCGCCACACCGGCCAGCTCCGGGTGGCCCCGGCTGAGGCGCTGGGCTTGCTGATGGGTCTGTGCACTGACATCTGTCAGCGCGAGGTGTGCCAGATAGACCATGGCGGTATGCCAGGGTCCACTCCCGGTGGGTTGCGGGCTCAACGCCTGCCGAAACAAGGTAAATTGCACACCGTAATCGTTGCCGTCATCGTCCTGTAACACGGCGGTCAAGTACCACCATTCACTGCGAAACGAATTGTGCGGGCCGTGGTCGGCAGGAAAGGAAAATACTCGAGGATGGTCCGCAACCGCAAACCCACTGTCCAGAGCGCCACCGAGAATTGTGCTGACTCTTAAACCAGACAGAGAGCGGGCAGACGATGACGAATTGGTTGAGGGGTCCGCGGGCTGGCAGCCCAGCAGCAGTGCCAGTACAAACCCCCAGGCGACAATTTTAACTGCCACCGGCAAAACCCTCCTCGCCTCTGCCAATGCGTATGACACCCGCAACCGCAGCAGCCAGCAAACCCCAGAACACCGGCATCAAGAGTGCTTGCGCGCTGAATTGAAGCTGCACAGTCCAACCGAAGGCGCGGGGGTTGATGACACTGCAAAGAATCCAACCAAAGCCAGCCCCCAATGGCACCGCGAGCAACATGGCAACCACGCCGATACCTATACCCAGAGCAAAGTCCATGCCAACACTTTCGAAACGATTGACGCCCATGCCAAGCAGCAAATGCGAACTGGTTTTCTTGTTCAAGCGCAGCGCCGTGACGGCCACATACACACCAATACTGGCGACGATCATGGCGATCAGAATCAGCACCATGGTGATGGCAAAAGTCTGATCGAAAGTATCCAGCGCATTACGCCGTAATTCAGTCTGCAGTTGCAATCTCAAAGCGGGGAACTGTTTGCGCAACGCCACTAAAAGCTGCTCAGGTGCAGACGAGGATATACTCACGGAGTCTAAATCTTGTGCCAACGCCGCCAACGGGCTTTTTCGATCTACTATGAGCCGCGGCGCTATATCTCCGAAGCTGGCAAAAACCCCGGCGATGATGAATGCTTGCCCTGCCACCGAGAGTTCATCGCCCTCATCGGTGCGCAGAGCCCTGGCCCCTTGTTCACTGATGATCAGCTCGTTGGCTGCCAGTGCGCGCGGCAGTCCATAACGCGCCATTTCCGCCCGGTCCAGGCGACCGACCGTCACCTGGACCGGCACTCCCTGCACTCTGGTCTGCAGCTGGCTATAACTCTGCACCCGGGATACGCCAGCTTTAACATCGACCACGTCAACCAGGCGGCGCAGCGCCTGGTCGCTGCCCTGGGCAACCAGGTCATAGCTCAGGCGTCGTTCCAACATGCGGCTGAAGTCTTCACGAAAGCTATCTATCATCAAGCCAACACCAATCGCAGTGGCCACCGCCAGGGTTAACCCGGCTAGCGCAACAGCCAGGTCTTGTGGATACCAAACAGCCTCTCGCACACTCAGTCGCACCAGATACGGTCCTCGGATCCAAGGACTGAAATGTCGCGCTCTCGATAGCAATGGTTTGACCAACAGCGCCGCCACCACACTCAACACCGCAATGCTGAAAAAACCTCCAGCCAAGCCCGTGGCCGGCACCAGCACACCGACTAGTGCTACCGACAACAGGACCAACGCCAGCCAGATCGCCTTGCGATCGTTGCCCGAAGCTCGACGGGCTTGCCTGAACGCCCACAACCCACCGACAAAACACACGCCGACCGCAGACAACACGGCTTTAGCGATCACCCACTTATCCACGGCAAAATCAATCGCTGCGCTTTTTGTTGCCATTTGGTACAACTGCTCCGCTAACCACTGCCCGCCTAGCAGGCCAACGCCAGCGGAAATAAGCCCCAGCACGGCCATGGCAATGAGAAAGTAAGCGCGAAGCTCCGCCCAACCGACGCCTAACACATGCAGACGCTGGAACACCGGCCACAAGCGACGCAGCCACGAAACGGCAACCTGATACATCAAAAACCATGAGACCAACAAGGCCAGCAAACCCAACGCGCTGATATTGAAAAGCACTGATTTGCCGAACTGACTGGCCGGATGCGCGCTGGCTAAACTGACCACTTGCCAACCATCGAGCCCGGCATCACCTTCGTTGCCATGCTGTTCGATAACCGCTGGCCTACTCTCCGGCAACCCCGCACCAAACCCAGGCAACAGATTCTCCCCCAACGCGCGCACCTGCGACCATGGATCGGCAAAACGCGCACCGACGTAGGACAACCTCGACGCCGGCCACTCGAGTAAATCCTGAGCCACCGAAATGTCAGCGACAAGCGTGCCCTCGGGAGCCGCGATAATGCCATTGATGGGCTCCTTGATATGATCGCGAAGACTCTCATCGACCCACACACCCAGCCAGGAAAATGACTGGGTTGGGGAATTGGCGGATTGCGCCTGAGCAGCCACTGCATCGAGTCCGGCTTCTGCGGTAAACAGATCCACACCGATGATGCGCACACTGCGTCCGTCCAGCTCCATGGTCTCATCAATCAGTGGTGCTAATTCGCTGATATTTCCCGCCGCACCCGCCCGCCACGCCTTGCGCAACGCAAAGTAGTCGCTTGCCTGGAGCTGCTGCCGATGCAGAAAATAATCGAAGCCGACGAGTTGGGACGGTATCAATGCATCCAGACGAAGCGCCACTGTTGCACTGATCAGGTGCACGCTGACAATCGAAGTTACACCCAGAGACACGCCGAGCACGGCCACAAAGGTCGACCATGGCGTGCGTCCAAGAAAACGCCATAACGCCAGCGCGATCATGCCTGCATCATCATCTAGCGGCCACCTAAGCGCTACCTAGCTGCAAATGTTGATCTGCCCGGCCGGCGATATCGCCGCTATGGGTGGCAATCACCAGACTCACGCCCATTTGCCTGGCAGATTCAAACAACAGCGATGCGACATGCTCAGAATTCACGGCGTCCAGATTTCCGGTCGGTTCGTCTGCCAGAATCAACGGCGGTTGCAGCAGCAGAGCTCTTGCCACCGCTACTCGTTGTTGTTCTCCACCGGACAGTATTTCAGGAAACACATCGAACCGTTCACCCAGGCCAAAATCCGCCAGCAGCTTGCGCGCTTGAGGATCCAGATCTCTACGCTTATTCAGGCGGGCAGGTAAACACACATTTTCCAATACCGTGAGCGTCGGCACCAGGTTGAAAAACTGATACACGTAACCAATGTAGCGGCGGCGCATGCGAGTGCGTGATCTTTCGCTGGCATGGCGCAAGCCGAACTCGCTACCTCCCAGGGTCAACTTCACTTCGCCCTCATCCATCGGGATGATACCGGCCAGAATATTGAGCAAGGTAGATTTACCGGAGCCGCTGGCACCTGTCACCGCCAGAGATTGGCCCTGGTCCAGGCTGAAATTCAAGCCGTGCAACACCTCAATGGACTTGTCGCCATCCTGAAAACTTTTACCCAAACCTGTGGCCTGCACGATTGTCGACATAAACGCTAGCGCAGAGGCTGCATGCCCTGCTGGTTCAGTTCAGGGGTCAGGGTCATCAGGTGGTTGCCACCATTAACACCACGCAGGGCTGCGCTGACAGTGTCAAACTGACTCAAGGTTTGCAGGGAACGTACGGTCGGGTCGATCATCTGCCATTCATTAGCAGCAGATTTTGCCAGCGCTTCAGAGGGCTTTTCCCACTGGTCATCGGCGGTCTCGGTGGTGTGGGCCAGAGTAGTCTGATCGGGCGGCATGGCGGCCAGGAAAAAGCGGGTGTCAAAGCGCCGCGGCGCCGACTCCGGCGTTAACCAATGACTGAAATAGGCAAGCAAATCACAGGCAACGGTCAAATTTTCACGGTGGCAGAGCTCGCTGAAACTGATTTCACCACCCAGCAAATGTTCACGATACTGCACATATTTGTGATCGATGGCCTCCTGCGCAAAATCTAGCAGCGCGCCCTCATGCCGCACTAACAAGACCCCACACTCTTCGAAACATTCCCGCGCAACCGCAACCCAGTATCGCAACCCACCGCGTGCAAGGCCCAGGCGCGAACTGGCTACCGTATCGTCAATGCCATAACAAAGCTGCGGAACCCAATCGTCTTCGTCGACTTTACCGCCGGGGAATACATGCAAATCCGGGAAATCACCGCGGCCGGGACGCTGCACCATGTACACCTCCATGCCATCCGGCGTATCCCGCACCAACATCACCGTTGCTGCCAGTCGAATGTTATCGCGAACTAAAGGTTGCACCGAATTCTCCTTGAGTTAAGCAAAGTGATATCAAATTGCCATCATTGCCTGCGTGCCAAATCACGAGTAGGGTCGAGCGAGTGTAAAGCACGCTGACAGGTTTATGGATCCAAAGCAAAAACCCTACAAGTTTGTCGTCCGCCTACCCATGCATCTTCGCAATCAAATTGCTGAAGCTGCCAAATACTATCGAAGGAGTAGGAATTCAGAGATTGTAGCGCGGCTGGAGCAAACCTTCAGCGGCTTACCGAGCCAGGATTTGTCCGAACGACTCGCACCTGATATGCATCAGGCATATGAATCGTTCTTCGGTCGCTCGCTGGAGCCAGAGGAAGAAAAGATCGTCCGGGCATTTCGGCGCCTGACTCACGAAAAGAAACTTGCACTACTCGAACTGATCAACTGACTATGGCCACAACACTACCCCCTTACTACCACCCGACCACGGTCTGTTTCATAGATGACAATTTCTCATTCTTAAACAGCCTGAGCCTGGACCTGCCAGACGACTGGCCTTTCATCAGCTATCTGGATCCTGAAATTGCCCTGGCAGCCGTCAACCAACCCGACCTGCTGTCACCTCTGGTAGACCGATGTTTTTCAATGGACAACAGCGATCCGGGTGAACCGCTCATTCACTTAAACCTCGGCGCACTGGAGCAGGAAATAAAGCTGGTGCACCGCTTTCGTCGTCTGTCGGTGCTCATGGTCGACTACGCCATGCCCAACATGAGCGGCTTAGAATTCTGTGAGCGCGTGGAGAATCCAGACCTGAAAAAAGTTCTGTTAACAGGTGTGGCGGACGAGAAAACGGCGGTCGCGGCATTTAACAAAGGCATCATCGACCACTA
>Ga0114950_10000232_pt1 | contig 36049 bp, 26 predicted proteins | sample N075metaG_FD_83503 | JGI IMG/M metagenome (GOLD analysis project Ga0114950, IMG submission 83503) | Deep subsurface microbial communities from Kermadec Trench to uncover new lineages of life (NeLLi) - N075 metaG | ecosystem: Environmental > Aquatic > Marine > Ocean trench > Sediment | place...
AACCCCGCGATGCTCGAGATCTTCGGCGCCGAGTCCGTCGAACAGCTACAGCAGTATCGCTCCGATGATCTCGTTGTCGATCCACACGTGCGCGCCGAGCGCCAGCGCATGCTCACCGAGGATGGCTGGATCCGCGACTACCACTACGAGATCCGCTGCCTGGACGGCACGATCCGGCAGGTGCGCGATACGGTGTTCACCCAACGCGACGACTGCGGGGATGTGGAAGCTTTCCACGGCATCCTCGACGTCGTGGACCCACCGCCACACGCCGAGGCTGAGGCTCCACCGGAGGCTCCTCTGGGCGCCTTCTTCACCGGCGCGCCGGCGGGCCTCGCCATTCTTGATGCCGACCTGCATTTCGTGCGCATCAATCGGCGCCTGGCCGAGATGCACGTCCTGCCGGTGGAGGACCACATCGGCCGCCCTGTCCGGGAGGCTCTGCCGGGGTTGGCCGCCATCGTCGAGCCGATTCTACGACAGGTCCTCCAAACGGGCGTGCCTGCGGTCAACATTGAGCTGACCACCGAGGATCCGCAAACACCGCGGCTGGCGCGCGTATGGCGCTTTTCCGCCTTCCCCCTCGGTCCCGTGCACGAGAGTCCGACCGGCGTCGGCGTACTGGTCATCGATATCACCGACGCCAAGCGCGTGGAACAACAGGCACGGCTCGACGGTCGTTATCTGGCGGCGCTCATCGATGGCAGCCCGCTCGCCATGGTGACGCTGGATCCGTCGAGCCGCATCGTGTCGGCCAACCAGGCGTTCGAGCGACTTTTCCTCACCTCCCGCGCCGACGTCACCGGCCACGATCTCGACGAGCTCGTCGCCCCACCGGAACACCGGGAAGCAGCCCGCCGGTTCACAGAACGCACGCAGCTCGGCGAGCAGCTACGCATCGACGTGAAGCGCCGACGAAGCGACGGCGTCGACATCTTCGTGCGGGTGCATTCGAGCCCCATCATCCTCGACGGCCAGCACGTCGGCGCCTTCGTGATCTACGAGGACCTGCGCGCGCCGAGCTAGCCCGCATTTCTCAACGCCCTCCTGCTGCGGGCGCGGAGAAGGTGAGAACTGCGGGCTAGTGTGCAGGGGCTGTTCAACGCGCGGGAGCGAGGGCTCAGCCGGTTTCCTGCCGCTTGCCCCAGGGGTCGGCGACGTGGACGTCCCAGGCCAGGTGGAGCTTTTCCATCAAGCGGATCGTGTACCAGGTCACGTCGATCTCCCACCAGCGCAGCCCGTGGCGCGCCGAGCGCGCGAAGGCGTGGTGGTTGTTGTGCCAGCCCTCACCGAACGAGACCACCGCGACCCACCAGTTGTTGGTCGAGAACTCGTGCGTCTCGAAGGTGCGGTAACCCCACGTGTGGCCGGCGGAATTCACCAGCCAGGTGGCGTGGTACGCGAATACGGTGCGGACGCAAACGCCCCAGATGAACCAGGGCATGCCGCCGATGGCGTACAAAATAACGCTGAGAACAACTGTCGGGACCCAGTAGTAACTATCGAGCCAACGGTGCACCGGGTCGCGTTGCATGTCCATGGCAAGGTCCCGCGGCTCGCGGCCGAGCGGGTCCGATGTCACGCACCACATCATGTGGGCCCAGTCGAACCCGTGCTTCGGCGAGTGCGGGTCGGCGTCGGTGTCGGAGTCGCGGTGGTGCATGCGATGGGTTCCGACCCAGTAGATCGGGCTCCCTTGAACACTCAGCGCGCCGAGCGTCGTGATGACGTACTCGACCGGCTTGAACGTCTGGAAGCTTCGGTGGGTCAGGAGCCTGTGGAACCCCAGGCAAACTCCGATGCCGCCCGCCAGCCACCACAGAACCAAGGCCACACCCAGCGCCCCCCACGTGAAGTAGAAGGGCGCGAAAAGGGCGCCGATGTGGAGTGCGGCGATCCCCGAGAAGCTGGCCCAGTTGATGTTGTCCCAGCGAACTCGGTGGAGATCGTCGCGGGTAACCGTAAGATGCTTTTTCTTGACCATGGATGCTCGCGGTACTCGGGCGGGGTCGCGTCTATAGCTGCCCGCCCATATACGTTGGCGACAGGAACTGCGGTACCGGGCCGGCATGATTGCCGGTCGGCTACCGCAATTCTAAACGTCCGGACGGTCGCGGCCAAGCCTCCGGCCGCTTTCGGCGCACCCACTGTGGATCATGCAGAGGAGGCCCTCTCCTCCCGAAGAGGAAGAGCCGCTCCATGCACAGCAGGGCGCGAGGGGCTAAACTCGACCCGGATTTCGCTCGCCACCCCGCCCTGGACATCGACATGGACTACCGGAACAACGCCCGATCCGCGCTCGAAACACCGTTCGGTACGCGTACCATGTACCGGCTTGACACTCTGGCGGAGCTCGGTGCGCTCGACACCATCCCGTATTCGATCAAAGTTCTTCTCGAGTCCTGCTTACGCAATCAGGACGGACGCGTCGTCACCGGCGAGCACATCGAAGCGCTGGCCGCCTACGATGCCACCGACGTTCACGAAACGGAGATCCCGTTCATCCCGGGGCGTGTGGTGTTGCAGGATTTCACCGGCGTGCCCGCGGTCGTAGACCTCGCCGCGATGCGCTCGGCGGTGCGGCGGATGGGTGGCGATCCCGACCAAGTCAATCCGCTCGTTCTCTGCGACCTGGTCATCGACCACTCGGTGCAGGTTGACGCCTTCAACAGCGGCATGGCGCTGGCGATCAACAGCGAGAAGGAGTTCGAGCGCAATCGTGAACGCTACGAGTTTCTCAAGTGGGGACAGGCCGCATTCGACAACTTCCGGGTCGTTCCGCCGGCCACCGGAATCGTCCACCAGGTGAACCTCGAATACCTCGGCCGCGTCGTCTGGGACCACGACGACGTCCTGTATCCCGACTCGCTGGTCGGCACCGATTCGCACACGACGATGATCAATGGGCTCGGCATCCTCGGCTGGGGCGTCGGCGGCATCGAAGCCGAGGCGGTCATGCTCGGCCAACCGGTGTACATGCTGATCCCGGAGGTTGTCGGGTTCTGCTTCACCGGCCGGCTTCCCGACGGGGCCACCGCGACCGATCTGGTGCTGCGGGTCACCCAGATGCTGCGCCAGCACGGTGTGGTCGGGAAGTTCGTCGAGTTCTTCGGCCCCGGTCTCGAAGACATGCCGGTCGCTAACCGCGCCACGATCGCCAACATGGCGCCGGAGTACGGAGCCACCTGCGGCTTCTTCCCGGTCGACCACATGACGTTGATCTATCTGCGCGACACCGGTCGCGACGAGCGTCTCGTCGGCACGATCGAGCAGTATTGCATCGCCCAGGGGTTGTGGCGCGACGATACTCATCAGATTCACTACACCGATACGCTGACGCTCGACATGGATACCGTCGAGCCGTCGCTGGCCGGGCCGAAGCGCCCGCAAGACCGGATTCCATTGTCGGAGATGCAGGCGCAATGGCACCGCGACCTCGATACGACCTTCGCCCGCGGTCAGCTGCCCGTGGTCGGCGTCGACAATGCCGGCTTGGAAACCCGCAGTGCCGAGAGCGTCGCCGCCGCCAACTTCGACTCCGACCCCACGATCGATAACCCGCTGTCCCCGGAGAGCGGACCGGCAGGGAACGGTACGCCGGCGACGGCGACCGCGGCGCCCCCGAAGGTGAATCTAGACGGCGAGGAATTCGAGCTCAGCGACGGCGCCGTCGTGATCGCCGCGATCACCAGTTGCACCAACACCTCGAATCCCAGCGTCATGGTCGCTGCCGGCCTCCTCGCCCGCAACGCCCGTTGCCGCGGATTGCGCCGCCAACCGTGGGTAAAGACATCGCTGGCCCCGGGCTCGAAAGTGGTTACCGACTATCTCGACGAGGCCGGCCTCACCGACGACCTCGAGGCGCTGGGCTTCTACCTCGTCGGCTACGGCTGCACGACCTGCATCGGCAACTCGGGTCCGCTTCCCGAGCAGATCCACGACGCGATTGTCGCCGACGATCTGGTCGTCGCTGCGGTCCTTTCGGGCAACCGCAACTTCGAGGGGCGCATCCACGCCGACATCAAGGCGAGCTATCTCGCCTCGCCTCCGCTCGTCGTTGCCTACGCACTGGCCGGCACGGTCGACATCGATCTGAGCACCGACCCGATCGGCCAGGACAGCGAGGGAAACGACGTGTACCTGCGCGACGTGTGGCCCGGCCAGCTCGAGATCCAGCAACTGGTCGCCGATACCGTCCACCGCGAACAGTTCGAGAAGGAGTACGCCGAGGTGTTCACCGGCGGTTCCGACGAGTGGAAAGCGATCGAGACCACCGGCGGCGAGCTCTACGAGTGGTCGGCGGACAGTACCTATATCCAGGAACCCCCGTTCTTTGTCGACCTGGCGCCGGAACCGTCACCGTTGGAGCCCATCGAAGGGGCTCGCTGCCTCGTGAAGCTCGGCGACTCCATCACCACGGACCACATAAGCCCCGCCGGTGCCATCGGACCGGATACCCCGGCCGGGCAGTACCTGCTCTCCCGTGGCGTCGCGCACGCCGACTTCAACAGCTACGGATCGCGACGCGGCAACCACGATGTGATGACCCGCGGCACCTTTGCCAACGTCAGGGTTCGCAATCAGCTTGCTCCCGGAACCGAAGGCGGTTGGACGACGGACTTCACCGACGACGAGGTGAAGTCGATCTTCGACGCCAGCCTGAGTTATCGTGACGCCGGTGTTCCGCTGGTCGTGCTGGCGGGAACCGATTACGGCATGGGCTCATCCCGCGACTGGGCCGCCAAAGGAACGCTGCTGCTCGGGATTCAGGCGGTGATCGCCGGATCGTTCGAGCGCATCCACCGCAGCAACTTGATCGGCATGGGTGTGTTACCGCTGGCCTTCGCCGCCGGCGAAACCGCCGACACCCTCGGCCTCGACGGCACCGAGGTGTTCGATATCGACGTGCCCGACGACCTACAGCCGCGGCAGGACATCGTCGTGCGCGCCCGCAAGCACGACGGCACCGAGATGACATTCACGACGACCTGCCGCGCCGACAGCCCGGTCGAGGTCGACTACTACCGCAATGGCGGCATCCTGCACACCGTGCTGCGCCGCATGACGCGGCCCTAGCAGGCCGAGGCGGACCGATGGCCCGGAAGGAAAAGCCGGCCGCCATCGATTACGACGCACTGGCGCGGGAATGCAACATCGAGTTCACCCGCGCCGGCGGCCCCGGCGGGCAACACCGCAACAAGACCGAGACCGCTGTGCGCGTCACCCACAGGCCCAGCGGCGTCGTCGTGCTCGCCGCCGAGCGGCGCTCGCAGGCGCGCAACAAGGCACTCGCCCTCGAGAGGCTGGCCGAGAAACTTGCCGCCATCGAACGAGAGCAGCGGCTCGCCCAGCAGCGCGAAAACCGCCCGGCAACACGGCCATCGAGGTCAGCCAGACGCCGGCGCCTCGAACAGAAGCGCCAGCATGCCGAGAAGAAACGGACGCGCCGCAAAGTACGACCGTCCGTCGACGACTGAGATGAGCTTCGACATCGAACCCGGCACACCCATTGTCTCGCTGCGCGGCGTCGGCAAGAGCTTTCGCGAGGGCGAGCGACGGCATCCGATTCTCGAATCCGTCGACCTCGACGTCACCGCCGGCAGCTTCGTGGCGGTGTTGGGCCGCAGCGGAGCCGGCAAGTCGACGCTGCTGAACCTGATCAGCGGCATCGACATTCCCGACACCGGGGAGATCATCGTCGGCGGCACGCCGCTCCACGCCATCGATGAGCGAGAACGCTCGCTCTTCCGGCGCCGGCGAATCGGGTTCGTCTTCCAGTTCTTCAACCTCCTGCCGACACTGACCGTCGAGGAGAACGTGCTCTTGCCGATGCAGCTCAACCGCCTTGATGCCGGGCCCGCGGCAGCCCGGGCGTTGCTCGAGAGCGTCGGCCTCGGCGACCGCCACGCTTCGTTTCCGGACCGGCTGTCCGGAGGCGAGCAACAGCGGGTGGCTATCGCCCGGGCGCTGGCGGGCGACCCGGCGATCATTCTCGCCGACGAACCGACCGGCAATCTCGACGCTGACACGGGCCGCGATGTCCTCGAATTACTCGAGAGCATGGTTCGCCACGGGGGCAAGACACTGCTGGTCGCCACCCATAGCCATGAGGTCGCGAGAGGCGCCGATCGCGTCGTGCGCATCCGTGACCACCGGCTCGTCGACGTCTCCAGGGACGAGCTATGAACCTATTGGCGACCTCGAGCCGGCGCTACCTGCTGGCCCATCGGTGGCAATTCGGTCTGTCGATCGTCGGCGTCGCCCTCGGCGTCGCCGTCGTCGTCTCGGTCGATCTCGCCAACGGCAGCGCCCAACGCGCCTTCGAGCTCTCTCGTGACGCCGTCACCGGCAACACGACGCATCAGATCGTCGGCGGCCCCGGCGGCGTGCCGGAGGCGATCTACACCAGATTGCGCACCGGTGTAGGGATTCGACGGGTGGCGCCGGTCGTCGAAGGCTTCGTGCTGCTCCCCCGCGGAGACCCGGCCGGAGACGCTCGCGTGAACGCAGGCGACGCCGAATTCCGGCGTCCTCTGCGCCTTCTTGGTGTGGACCCCTTCAGTGAGGCGCCCTTTCGAGCGCGCCTGCACACCGGCCCGGCCCAGATCGATCTAACCGCCTTCTTGACGGGCTCGAACGCGGTCTTGATGTCGCGCGCGACGGCACAACACATCGGGGTCGGGGTCGGCGAGACGTTCGATGCCGATGCCGGTGGGCGGCAACAACGGATTCTGGTTGCCGGCCTGATCGACGCGACCGGCAGCGACAGCGAGGCTCTCGGCGACCTGCTGGTCACCGACATCGCCACGGCGCAGCGCCTCCTCGGCTCGGCCGGCACTCTGAGTCGAATCGACATGATCTTCGATGAGACCGTCGCCGGTGACGAGCTTCTCGCCCGGGTGCGTGACGCCCTGCCCGACTCGGTGCGCCTGGTCAACGCCGCAGCGCGCACCGAAACGATGCGCCAGATGACCCGTGCCTTCCGCGTCAACCTCACGGCGCTGAGCTTGCTGGCTCTCGTCTGCGGCATCTTTCTCGTCTACAACACGATGTCGTTTTCGGTCGTCCAGAGACGGCAGATGATCGGCACGATGCGCGCCATCGGCGTCACCCGGCGCGAGGTCTTCGGCCTGCTGATCGTCGAGGCCGTCGCCATCGGCGTCGCCGGCACCGTTTTGGGAACCATTTTCGGGATCGGCATCGGGCGCTTGCTCGTCTCCTTGGTGACCCAGACGATCAACGACCTGTACTTCGTCGTTTCGGTCAGTGCATTTACCGTGGCGCCCTCGTCGCTGTTGAAGGGACTCCTTCTCGGCGTCGGCGGTTCGGTGGTGGCGGCGCTGTTCCCCGCCTTCGAGGCCACCGGAGCCCCGCCGCGGGCCGTTCTGATGCGATCACCCCTGGAGGCCCGCGCCCGCCGGCGCTCCCTCCCCGCCGCGATGCTCGGCATCGCTCTTCTTCTTGTCGGGGCGCTGATCTTGGCGCTCTCGGGGCGCAACCTGGTGTTCAGCTTCGCAGCGCTGTTCGTCATGATCCTCGGATTCGCCCTCATGACCCCGGCCGCAGTCGTGGTCGCGATGCGGGCGGCAGCGTATCCGATGGGCTGGTTTCTCGGCCCCATCGGCCGGATCGCGGCGCGCGGCGTCGTCGCATCTCTGAGCCGCACTGCCGTCGCCATCGCAGCGTTGACGATCGCCGTCTCGGTGACCATCGGCGTCGGCATCATGATCGACAGCTTTCGCGGCACGGTGATCCGCTGGCTTGATTCAGTGCTCGTCGCCGACCTGTACGTCACGCCTCTCGGCCGCGTTCCGTTGACGCTTGATGCCGCGACCCGCGCCCGACTGCTCGAGATTCCAGGCGCCCAGCGAATCAACACCGTGCGTAGCGCCGACCTGCCAACCGCCGATGGCGGCCGCACGCAGTTGATGGTCTTCGACCTCGACGCCCGCGGTGAGGCGGGGTTCTCCTTTGCCTCCGGGGACCCCGGCGTCGCGCTAACGGCCTTTCGAACCAGCGACTCCATTCTCGTCAGCGAGCCTTATGCCTACCGCCACGACGTCGATGTCGGCGCCTCCGTCGAGCTACTGACCGACCGCGGACCGCGCCGCTTCACGGTGGCCGGCGTCTACTACAACTACGCTTCCGAGGAAGGCTTGGTGGCCATGAGCCGGGCTACATACGAGCGCCACTGGGACGATCGCGCCATCTCCGGGTTCTCGGTCTATCTCGATGCGGACACCGACCTGGCGGCCACCACGGCAGAGATTCGCCGCGCGCTCGCCGGTCATGACGTACAAATCCAAGCGAATCGCGCCCTCCGCCAGGCAGCCCTCGAGGTGTTCGACCGGACATTCCTGATCACCGGTGTCTTGCGCCTCCTGGTCACCCTGGTGGCGGTCATCGGCGTTCTCAGCGCGCTTCTGTCGTTGCAACTCGAACGGGCCTGGGAGGTCGGCGTCCTGCGCGCCCTCGGCCTGACGCCGGCTGAGGTCTGGTGGCTGAACAGCGCCCAGTGCGGCCTCATGGGCCTGGTGTCCGGGGTGCTGGCGCTCCCTGTGGGGTTGGCGCTTGCCGCGGTCATGATCTTCGTGATCAACCGTCGATCGTTCGGCTGGAGCCTGGACATGGAGATCGACCCGGCGATCCTGGGGCAAGCGCTCGTGCTGGCGCTCCTGGCGGCCCTGGTCGCCGGTGTGTATCCGTCCTATCGCATGTCCCGAACGCGCCCGGCCGTGGCGTTGCGGGAGGAATAGTGCGCCCCCGAGCCTGCCTGCTGGTGGCGCTGGCGGCGAGCGTTGCGTGTTCCCCGGCGCCCGCGACGCCACCGACGGCGCGGCTGCAGATCACCGATGTGCTGGGAGGGTTCGGCGCGGTGGGCCTCGATCGTGCCCTCGAGCCGCGGGAGCTCTCCTTTCCGGCCGATCACGGCCCGCACCCGACCTTCGCGTCGGAGTGGTGGTATCTGACGGGGAATCTAGAAACAGCCGCGGGCCGCGCCTTCGGCTACCAGGTTACGTTCTTTCGTACTTCCTTGGGAGCGGCCCCAGCCTCGGAAACCGACGGCTCGGCCTGGTCAACCAACCAGGTGTGGATGGCGCATTTCGCGATTGCCGACATCGACCCCGGCCGCTTCTTCGCCTTCGACCGATTCCAGCGCGGCGCCCTGGGGCTCGCCGGTGCGGTTGCCTCCCCGTGGCGCGTTTGGCTCGACGACTGGAGCCTCGAGCAGGAGGGTAGCGAAACGTTCCCGTTGCGGCTGCGCGCCCGCGAGCGCCTCGAAGCGGGCGGCGACGCCGGCGACGAGGTCGCCGTCGACCTGCTGATCTCACCGCTCAAGGAGTTGGTCCTGCAAGGAGACCGGGGTCTCAGCCGGAAGGGCCCGACCCCCGGTAACGCGTCCTTCTACTACTCGTTCACCCGCCTGCAGACCTCCGGCACCGTACGCATCGGCGATCAACGGTTCGCCGTCGAGGGCACGAGCTGGCTCGATCGAGAGTGGGGCACCAGCGCGCTGCCGGACGGGCAGGTGGGCTGGGATTGGTTCGCACTGCAGCTCTCCGACGGCACCGAGCTGATGTTCTACCAGCTCCGAGAGGCGGATGGTTCGCCATCGGCGTACAGTGCCGGCACGCTGGTTCGCGCCGATGGCTCCAGCACCCGGCTCGACGCAGCGGACGTCGAGCTGACGGTGCAACACACCTGGATCAGCCCGATCGACGGCACGGTATACCCATCCGGTTGGCGTCTCTCGATTCCGCAGCGCGGCGTCGAGCTGCGCATCGAGCCCTTGCTGGAGAGCCAGGAGCTCGACCTGACGTTTCGGTACTGGGAAGGCGCGGTGAGCGTATCCGGCTCCGGGCTCGGCGGCACGCCGGTCAGCGGCCGTGGCTACGTCGAACTGACAGGGTATGCTGAAGGCGGCCAAGCCCCGCTGATCCGGCGCTAGCACGGTGGTGACCCCCCTCGAGAGGTTCCAGCACCTTGCTGACACGCCGATTTGCGTACCGGAGCACGCATGATTCTTCTGTATGGATTCCCTTATTCGACCAACATGGAGCGCATCCAGCTAGCGCTTGGCCACAAGGAGCTCGACGCTGAATACATCGCGGTTCCCTACGGCGACCGCAGCAAGGTTCGCGAGGTCAGTGGCCAGGAAATGGTGCCGGTCATCGATCACGACGGCACCATCGTCTATGACTCGCCGGCCATCCTCGACTACCTCGAAGAACAGTTTCCCGCACTCCCTCTCCGGCCTCCGGGCCACGGCCGCCGCGCCGAGATGAGCGTGTTCGTCGATTGGTTCAACCGCGTCTGGAAGGTGCCGCCGAACGCCATCGAGGCGGAGCTCGGCAAGGACGACCCCGACCAGGCCAAGATAGAGGCGTGGCAGGAGGAGATGCGCGGCTACCTACAGCTCTTCAACAACATGCTCGCCGGCCGCGACTATCTCATGGGTGATTTCTCCGTCGCTGATTGTGTCGCCTGGCCGTTTCTGCGCTACGCCTTGATTCCCCCCGACCAAGAGGACACCTACCTCTTTCACGCCATACTGGTGGCCAACATGCCGCTGGGCGACGAGCACGAACGGCTGGCGAAATGGATCCGCAAGGTTGCCGGCCACCCGATGACGCCGAACATCGCCTAGCAAGCCGTGGTGTAGCCCGCCGGGGGCGCACAGGCGTCGTCGCCATCCCGCACGGAGGAACAATGAAACCCGAGATGCTTCTCGACAGGATGTGGCAGGAACGCGCCGTCGCCATCATTCGCACCGGCGACCATGATGTCGCCCGCGATGCAATGAGCGCCGCGATCGAGGGCGGCTTCCGCCTCGTCGAGTTCACCCTACACTGCCCGCGCCCGTTCGAGCTCATCGAGTGGTTCGCCAACCAGGAGGGCATCATCGTCGGCGCCGGCACCGTGATGCAGCCGGGCGACGCCCGCCGGGCCATCGAGGCGGGAGCCCGCTTCATCGTCTCGCCGATCCTCGACGAGGATGTCGTCGGCACGGCGATCGAGCACGGCGCGGTCGCCATGCCCGGCGTGCGGACACCGACCGAGATGGTGCGGGCGCACCGCTTGGGGGCGGCCGTGCAGAAGCTTTTTCCGGCGCCCGCCAACGGCCCGACGTTCATTCGCGCCGCCCTCGGCCCGATGCCGTTCCTGCGCCTCGTTCCCACCAGTGGTGTGACTCCCGAAAACGTCGTGCAGTACATCGACGCCGGTGTCTACGCGGTCGGGTTCGTCGCCCCTTTGTTTCCGCCGGAGGTACTCGCCGATCGCGATTACATCGAGATCGAGCGGCTGGCGCGGGAGGCCTTGGCGGCCACCAAGGCGGTACCCCGTCCCGATCGTCCCACCGGCCCCGATCCGTTCGCCCGGGCGGCTACCGATGCCGTCACGGCGTAGCCCGCCGTGCTTGACCGGCCGCTGATGCGGGCTCGTCTGCCGGCGGTTGCCGCCGTCACGCTGCTGGCGGCCGTGTATTCGTCGCACGCGACGGAGGCCGGACAGGCTCCCGCCAACGACTGGCCGCAGCTGCTCGGCCCCGACCGTAACGGCGCCGTCGGCGTGCAGATCGCAGCGTGGCCCGCCGATGGCCCCGCGATTCGCTGGCGCCGACCGGTGGGCGAAGGGTTCGCCGGCCCCGCCGTCGTCGGTTCGAAGTTGATCCTTTTTCACCGGGTAGACGACCAAGAAGTCGTCGAGGCACTCGACACAGCGACCGGGGAGCCGCTCTGGTCGACCGGCCATCCGACAACGTACCGCGATGACTTCGGCTTCGACGAGGGGCCGCGCGCCACGCCGACCGTCGTCAAAGACCGCGTCTTCACCTTCGGGGCCCAGGGGGTCCTGCAAGCCCTCGACGTGAGCGATGGCAGCCCGCTCTGGAGCGTCGATACCCACGCCGAGTTCGACGTTCGAAAGGGTTTCTTCGGCGCCGCCTCTTCACCGCTGGTTCATGACGGCATCGTCATGGTCAACGTCGGCGGCCGCGGCAACGCCGGCATTGTGGCGTTCGATTCCGCTACCGGAGCCGTGCTCTGGACGGCGACCGATCACCAGGCCAGTTACTCCGGGCCGACGATCACGACGATCAACGGCCGCGCAGCGGCCCTCTTTTTCACCCGCGCCGGGCTCGTCGCCATCGAGCCGGAGGACGGCACGGTGGTCGCCGAGTTCCCGTGGCGCTCGCGCCAAGGCTCCTCGGTGAACGCCGCCACGCCGCTGGCGATCGGCCGGCGAATCTTCATCTCTGCCAGCTACGGCACCGGCGCCGCCTTGCTGGATGTCCGCGGCTCGAGCTTCGTACCCGTATGGACCTCGGACGACGTCCTGACCAACCACTACGCCACGAGCGTCTACGCCGACGGATATTTGTACGGCTACCACGGCCGCCAGGAGTACAGCCCGGCGCTCCGGGCGGTCGATCTGGAAACCGGCCGGGTCGCCTGGAACGAGGACCGCTTCGGCGGCGGCACCGTCATCCTGGCCGGGGACGATCTCTTGATCCTGCGGGAGCGCGGCGAGCTGATCCTCGCCGCGGCGACACCCGAGTCCTTCCGGCCGCGGGCCCGCGCCCGGATCCTCGGTGGCATCGTTCGCGCCTACCCGGCGCTTGCCGGCGGGGTTCTGTACGCCCGCAACCAGCGCGAGTTGGTGGCGGTCGAGCTCCCACAGCGCTGAGCCGCATCCCGAGCCCGGATATCTCAACGGGTCGTTGCGCGAGCGGGCAAGGTCGACCGGCGGCGGTCAGTCCTCGTGGTTGAGCTCGTACTCGCGCTGCGCCGCCATCTGCTCCATGCCCTGCGACCGGTCGCGCTTCTTCGCGGCCCGCATGGCGAGGGCGTGGGTACCCGACGACTTGATAGCCGGCAACGACAGCAACCGCTTGATGTCTTCGCTCCGACACGACGGACACATCGCTGTCGTGTCATGGCGCAGCAGGAGCTCGAACCCCTCGCCGCACCCGTTACAGGTGTACTCATAGATCGGCATCGGCCTGCTAGCGCTGGAGGATCTCGATATCGAAGCCGTCCGGGTCCTTGATGAAGATGTACTTGGATCCGGTCTCCGGGCGACTGCCGCGATAATCCCAGCCCTCGGCTTCGACGCGTTCGATGACAGCGTTGAGATCCTCGGCGAAAAAGGCCAGGTGCCCGAACTGGTTGCCGATGTCATAGTCGCGGCCATCCTTGTTGAACGTCAGCTCGACGAAGTGATGCTCGTCCTCGTCGGCGAGGAACACGAGAACGGCGTCGCCGAGGTCCTTGCGCCGCGTCTCGCGCAGGCCGACGAAATTCGAGTAGAACTCGATCGAACGTTCCAGATCACGGACGCGGATCATCGTGTGGGCCAGCTTCATGTCGCCTCCTCCGGTCGTCGACAGGCGCTGTGGCGGCCATCAGTCTAACAGCCTGGTAGTAGCCGTCAGCCCCCGCCACTTCGGGCGCGATGGCGTACTTGTCAGTACGTCGAGCACCCGAATCAAGCGCAACGCCGTACTCGCGCGCCATCGCGCTCGCGCGGTAGCTACCCGTCGAGATATCCACCAGGCTAGCGACGACGAAACACGAACGCCGCTTCGACGCGCTCGCCCTCTCTCTCGAGCCCCAGGACGATCCGGTCACCCCAACGCTTGTCGGCCACGAGGCGTTTCATCGACGCCTCATCGGGGATCGCGATGCCGTCGATCGACAGCAGCGCGTCTCCCACCGCGGCGCCGGCCTCAGCCGCGGCGGAGGCAGCAGGCAGGATGATGATTTTGATCGGATCCTCGGGCTCGCGTTGGCGGGTCGAGAACCCGATACTCGGGTACAGGGTGTGGGCCTCGGGGGCGACGCCCCAGATAAAATCGGCGTACGACGCCTGCACCAGCGTGCCGGCATCGTCCTCGTCACCGCCGGCCGGCACCGGGATCAGGGTGGCGATTCGGCCTTCGAACCATATCTCGGCCTGGCGCTGGATCCCGAGCCCGTAGGCCACATGGCCGGACCCCACGAGCACGACCATGATGGCCCCGGGATGCTCTTCGAGCGACCGCACGGCGTTGTAGGCCATGGTCGCGTCCCAGGTGCACTGGGCATCGAACATCGACAAGAGGCTCTCGTCGTCAACCTCGTGCCCGGAGCCCGGCGGGCCCAAGAAGGCGCGAAATAGGCGCAGGTGGTCGTCGTCGTCGGTGTCGATCCGTGGCGGGATGTGGGCGGCTTCCTGCGCGCTCAGACCACCGAAGCCCTTCTCGCGCACGGCGGTGACCACCGACCGCGGCGTATTGACCGCGACCATCGGTACCTCGTTGTGCCGCGCGTATTCGAAGATCGATCGGTAGTACGCCCAGTTGTAGCCCCAGTTCCGATACCAGCGCGACAGCTCCAGAAAGCCCTTCTCTGTCAACAGGCCCGACGTCCACTGGTCGAGACGATCCTGCTCCGTGTAGGGGTACATCTCGAGGCCGATCAGGACCTCGCGGCCGGCCTCGACCAAGCCACGAACGACCGCAAGCTGCACGCGGTGCGCTTCCATACTGGTGTGGCTCTCGCCGATGAGCAACAAACGGACGCCCTCGAGCCGCTCGGCAAGCTCCGCCGGGGTGAGGTTCTCGCCGCTGTGGGTGTCGGTGAGGCGATCGATCTCGATGGCGACCTGCCGGTCGCGGCGCTCCACGGCGCCGACAGCGAGCTGCAGAACATCTTGAGCAGCAGCCGACCCGGCGATGGCGAGGGCGATGAACGCCACCATCGCCAAACGGCCGCCACGACCGTACGCCGTCATGACTGAGTCCCCCAACTCGCGAGCTTGGCGCGACACTCGGGACAGTGATAGTCGAACACCACGAGGAGGTCACCCTCGTCGGTTTCGAACTCGTGATCGTGGCGCAGGAGCTTGGCCGCCGGCCACACCAACTCGCAGTTGAGGCACATCACGAATTTGACCTTGATCTCGTCGTCCATCGACGTTTCCGTTGAGCGGAGCAGAACAGCAAATATGCTAGCAGGCCGTGGCGGAAGTGCGGCCGATCCGTTATTGGCGCAACGCCGTGGTTTCGGCACGATTCGCCGGAGGATATGATAAAAAACGTGGCTACGAGGATGTTTTCGGGTGGCAGGTCATCATCAATCGTCCCCAAATGGTGGGAACCACACTGTGCATCTATGGCGGTCCAAGTTGTTCTTGGCAGTCGCCGCGCTCGGGCTCCTTCTCGGAGGCGCAGCGCTCGCCCGTGAGCTACGCCTGTCGCCGAGTGGCGCGAGCTCTGCGAGCTCCTTCGGTCGCGAGGCCTCGCTAGAAGGACGTTCGGGGGAAGGCGCGTCGCCGCAAGCGTCCGGCGGCTACGGCCGCGACTTCGTCATCGGCCGTGGCAACGGCCTGCACGAGTTTTACTTCACACGCGCGATCTACTCGAGTTACGGCCGTGGCTACCCTCCCTGGGCCATTGATTGGCCGAAGGCCGACATCCAATTCCTGTGGGGGCTGAAGCGCCTCACCAACATCGACGCCTACGACCTCGACAACCCGGTAACACTCGACGACCCCGACCTGCGCCGCTACCCGTTCCTGTACATGCTGGAGGTCGGCGCCATGCAGCTGACGCCCCCCGAGGTCGAGGGGCTGCGCGACTACCTGATGGCCGGCGGGTTCCTGTTCGTCGACGACTTCTGGGGCACCTATCAGTGGCAGAACTTCGAGTGGGAGATCCACAAGGTCCTCCCCGGTTATGAGATCGTCGAACTGTCCCTTGATCACCCGCTGTTCTCCAGCTTCTACGTCATCGAGGAGATCCTCCAGGTTCCCAACCACCGCAACGGCCGCATGGGCTACGCGACCTATGAGCGAGACGGCTACGACCCCCACGTCCGCGCCATCTTCGACGACGACGGCCACCTGCTGGTTCTGATCAACTGGAACACCGACCTCGGCGACGCCTGGGAGTGGGCCGAGGATCCCTGGTACCCGTTGCGCTACTCGAACTTTGCCTACCAGATGGGCGTCAACGCCATCATGTACGCGATGAGTCACTGAGGGCGTCATGTTCGAGTTCTTCTTCAAGTACAGCACCTACGTGTACGACAAGGGCGAATTCGTCCTCGCCGCCGGCTGGCCGGCGATGGTCGCCGCCGCGGTGCTGGCGCTGGCGGCAGTGCCGGCGATCCTGCGTTACAAGAGCGTCCGCGCCAAAAGCACCCGGCTCGACCGCGCCGTGCTCACGACCATCCGGTTGTGCGTTCTCGGGATCATCCTCTTTCTGCTGCTGCAACCGTCGCTGGTGGTCTCGACCGCAGTGCCGCAGGAAAACTTCGTCGGCATCGTCATCGACGACTCCCGCAGCATGCGAATCACCGACTACGGCGGTGAAGGCGTGGCGCCGCGCAGCGACTTCGTGCGTGAGATCTTCGGCGACCCGGACAGCGAGCTGATGACGGCGCTCAACGAGCGCTTCAAGCTGCGCTTTTTCCGCTTCTCGGATTCCGCCGAGCGCCTCGAGAACATCGACGAGCTTCTCTATTCCGGCGGCCAAACCCACATCGGCGCGGCCCTCGACTTCGCTTACCAGGAGCTCGCCGCCGTGCCGCTGGCGGGCTTGATCGTGGTCACCGACGGCGCCGACAACTCGATCGACGGCCTCTCGGACGCGCTGCAGTCGTTGCGCGCCCATTCGATACCCGTGTTCCCGGTCGGTGTCGGCGTCGAGCGCTTCGACCGCGATATCGAGGTCGCCAGTGTCGAGGCGCCACGCACCGTTCTGGCCGGGTCCCAGGTGGTCGCCGACGTAGTCATCGAGCACAAGGGGTTCGGCGGTGAGCGGGTCCTGTTGCTCGTCGACGGGCCCGAGGGAGTCGTCGGCACACAGGAAATAGAGCTCCCCCGCCGGGGAGACTCGACGGTCGCCAAGGTGCAGTTCACAGCCACCGAGTCAGGACCCCACCTGTACGGCTTCCGGATCGCCGTGCAGGACGGCGAGATGGTGCGCGAGAACAACCAGCAGGACATCTTGATCGTCGTTCAGGACCGCCAGGACAGAATCCTCTACATCGAGGGGGAGCCGACCAACCGCGTCGGCTTCCTGCGCTACTTCGCCATCGACGATGATCCCAACCTGTTGCTCGGCGTGTTCATGCGCATGGCGGAGAACAAGTTCTGGCGCGTCAACTTCGAGAGCGACGAGGAGCTCGCCGGCGGTTTTCCCACCACCCGCGAGGAGCTCTTCCAGTACAAGGCCCTGATCGTCGGCAGCTTCGAGGCCGACTTCTTCACCCCGGACCAGCGCCAGATGATGCACGACTTCGTCAGCCAACGCGGTGGTGGGTTTCTCATGCTCGGCGGCCGCAACGCCTTCGGCGAGGGCGGCTGGGCGGGGACGCCGGTGGCCGAGATTCTGCCGATCGATCTGGAGCCGCCGTTTGCCGGCCAAGACGACCCGTTCTACGTCGACGTCCTGGTGACACCGACGTTGTTCGGCCGCACGCACCCCGTCACCCAGATGGCCGACAGCACCGAGCTCAGCCTGCAGCACTGGGAGACCTTGCCCCCGCTCGGCATCGTCAACCGGGTCGGCGCGACAAAGCCCGGCGCTGTCTCGATCCTCGAGGGCAAAACCTCCGACGACGAGACCCATGTCGTGCTCGCCTATCAACGGTTCGGTCGTGGCAAGGCGCTGGCGTTCACGCCGGTCAATCAGTGGTACTGGCAGATGGCGTACGAGATTCCGCTCGACGACATGACACACGAGACGCTGTGGCAGCAGATCTTGCGATGGCTCGTCAACGACGTCCCCGGCCAGGTCTCCGCCTCGACCGTGCTCGATCGCTTTGCGCCCGGAGCGCCGGTCACGGTCACCGCCACGGTGCTCGACGATACTTTCATCGAGGTCAACAACGCCGCGGTCACCGCCGTCGTCACCGCGCCGAGCGGCCAGGCTCGCGACCTGCAGCTCGACTGGACCATCGACGCCGACGGCGAATACACCGCAACGTTCATTCCGGCGGAAGAGGGCTTCCACCAGATCCATGTCCAGGCGGCGCGCGCCGGCGAATCGTTGGGCGAGGACATTGCCCACGTGGAGATCGCCGAGCTATCAACCGAAGCCTTCGCGGCCGAACGGCGCACATCGCTCCTCGAGCGCCTGGCGGAAGAGACCGGCGGGCGCTGGTACTCGCCGGAGAACGTCAACTCGCTGCCCGACGACCTGCGCGTCTCGGAGGGGGGTACCACGGTTCTCGAGGTCAAAGACCTGTGGGATCTGCCCCTGATCTTCATGCTGCTGGTCGGTTTTGTGGGCACCGAGTGGGGCTACCGGAAGTGGCGGGGCCTGGCATGAGGCGCGCCCAGGCCAACCCCGCCACCGCCGCCGTTGTGCTGCTCGCCGGCGGGCTCGTCGTCAGCCTCGCCGGCAACCTCGTCGCCGCGCCGGCTCAAGTCGGCCAGAGCCATTTGGTGGTCATCGTCGGCGCCGCCGGTGGTGATGTGTACCAGGAGGTCTTTCACAACTGGGCGGTGCAGCTCATCGATGCGGCCGCTGGCCCACTCGGCCTCACCCCCGAGCAGATTACCTACCTGGGCGAGGATCCGGAGCTCGACCCGCAGAGGATCAGCGCCCGATCGAGCCGCGAGAACGTCGAGGCTACGCTCACTCGCCTGGCGAGCGAATCGGGCCCCGATGATCAAATTTTCATCGTGCTGATCGGCCACGGCAGCGGTGCAGGCGAGCGGTCGCGGTTCAACATCCCGGGCCGCGACATCACCGCCCTCGAGTACGATGCGATGCTCGATCTCTTCGTTACCCAGGAGATCGGCTTCGTCAATACGGCGAGCGCCAGCGGTGACTTCGCCGCCGTGCTGTCGGGCCCCAACCGCGTCATCGTTACCGCCACCCGCGATGCGCGCCAGAACAACCAGACCGTCTTTCCACGCTTCTTCGTCGAAGCCTTCGCCCAGGACGTCGCCGACCTCGACAAGGATGAGCGGATCTCGCTCCTCGAGGCCTACACCTACGCCAGCCGCGAGGTAAAGCGCTTCTACGAGGACGACGGGCGCATGCTCACCGAGACGTCGCAGCTCGAAGACAACGGCGACGGCAAGGGAAGCTACGAGCCGCTCCCCGCCGAGGCCGACGGCGCGCTGGCCCGCCGCATGTTTCTCGACAACCCGATGAATACCTTCAACGCCGCCGCGGGGCCGACGACCGACGACCCCGAGCTCCGCGCCCTGTACGTCGACCAGCGGGGACTGCGCGAGCAGATCGAAGGCCTCAAGATTCTGAAAGACTCGATGGATCCGGAGCTCTACGCCACCGAGCTCGAACAGCTTCTCGTCGCGCTGGCGCGCAAGGGCCAGGAGATCCGCGCCAGGGGTGGCGGGCAATGACCGGTCGACGTGGGGCGGCGCGCGCCACGCCGACCCGAACCACCCCACCGGCGACAAGCGTCACGCCTCGGGGAAACGCCGCGCCGACAGTCGCCGTCGTCGTGCTGGCGCTGACGGCCCTTTGGGTGGCGCCGATCGCCGCAACCCAAGAAGCTGCGGCGACGCAAGAAGATACGGCGGCCCGGGAAGATGCCGCGCTCACGGCCTATCGGAGCGGCCGCTACGAAGAGGCGATCAACGCGTTCCGGCAGCGCATCCGATCGGGGCAGGACACACCCGACGACCATCGCCACCTGTCGCGCGCCCTCTTCGAGGTCGGCCGCTACCAGGAGGCCGCCGACAGCGCCCGGACGTTCATTGCCGACCACCCGCTGTCGCCGGCGCTGTACAACAGCCTCGGCGAGGCCTTGTGGGCCACCGGACGGCTGGACGAAGCCGAGGCCGCTTTCCAGGAGGCGGTCGAGCGCCGCGCCGGCAACCGGCTCACCGCCGAGCTCAATCTCGGCATCGCGGCCTTCGACCGCGGTCGCCGCAACGAGGCCATGCAGCGCTTCGACCGTTTCATCGACATCTACAACGACGGTGAGGCCACCACATCCGCCGAGCTCACCGCCGTCGGGATCGCCTGTCAGTATCTGGGGATCTCCGACGCCGCTCTGTTCCAGGACGCCCTGAAGGCCTTCGACGAGGCGACCGCCGCCGACCCGAACGATCTGCGGCCGCGTATTCTCACCGGCAGCCTGTTCCTGGAGAAATTCGACAGCGGCGCCGCCGCAACCGAGCTCGGCGCCGTGCTGCAACTCAACCCGCAGCACCCCGACGCCCTCCTCGCGATGGGCCGCCGCATGCAGTTCGATGGTGGCGAGGGAGCGATCGCGATGGTCGAGAGCGCCCTGCAGACGAACCCGAACATGGTCGGGGCGCGGGTCTTTCTGGCCCGCCAGATGCTCTCCGCCGAGCGCTTCGACGACGCCATCGACGAGATCGAGCCGGCGTTGGATACCAACCCGGCCGCACTCGAGGCGCTCGCGGTGTTGGCTACGGCGCACTACCTGCGCGGCGACACGGCCGCCTTCGAGGAAACCCGCAGCCGTGTGCTGGCCCTCAACTCCGGCTACGCCGACCTCTACAACACGCTCGCCGACCTGTCGGTGCAGAACCGGCTCTACGCGCAAGCGGTCGAGTTCGCCCGCGAGGCCACCGTCGTCGACCCGGAGTCCTGGCGCGGCTACAGCATTCTCGGCGTCAACCAGTTGCGCATCGGCGACATCGAGGGCGGCCGCGCCAGCCTGGAAACGTCGTTCGCGGGCGATCGTTTCAACATCTGGGTGAAAAACACCCTCGACCTCCTCGACACGTTCCCCGACTACGTCGAGAGCAGCACCGAGCGCTTCGACCTGATGATCGACGGGCCCGAGGCGGCTGTGCTCGCGCCCTACGTCGGCTCTCTTGCAGAAGAAGCCTATGACTACTTCGCCGAGCGCTACCGGTACGAACCACCGACGCCGATCCGCATCGAGGTGTATCCGAGCCACCCGGATTTCTCCGTGCGCACCGTGGGACTGACCGGCCTCGGTGCGCTCGGCGTCTCGTTCGGCCCGGTGATCGCCATCGACTCGCCGTCGGCCCGGCCGATCGGCGAGTTCAACTGGGGATCGACGCTGTGGCACGAGATCGCCCACACTTTCACGCTCGGGACCACAGACTTCCGCGTTCCGCGCTGGGTCTCGGAGGGGCTTTCGGTGTACGAGGAGCGCCGCGCACGACCGAGCTGGGGAGACGACGTCAGCGCCAGCTTCCTGATCGCCCATCTGCGGGGCCAGTTGTTGCCGGTGAGCCGCATCACCGACGGTTTCGTGCGGCCGAGCTACCCGGAGCAGGTCATCCACTCGTACTTCCAGGCTTCGCTGGTCTTCGAGCTCATCGATCGAGACTACGGCTTCGAGGCGATCCTCGGGCTGCTCGACGGCTACAAGAACGGCTTATCGACGGCGGCGACCTTCGCAGCGGTTCTGGGCGTCGACCTGGAGGACTTCGATGAGTCGTTCAACGCCTACATCGAGGAAATGTTCGAGATGCCGCTGCTGGCGTTGCGTCCGGCTCTCGACGACGAAGGCGGACACGACCCCCGGGCCACCGCACCGCCCGGCGCCCTGAAAAGCGCCACCGAGGCGAACCCCGACGACTTTCTCGCCCAACTCGCCTACGGGACGGCGTTGCTCGACGAAGAGCGTTTCGACGAAGCGGTCCTCCATCTCGAAGCGGCGAAGCGCCTGTTCCCCCAGTACGCCGAGCTCGATTCGCCGTACTGGTACCTGGCGATGATCGCCAAGGAGCGCGGCGACACCCGCCGCGCCGCCGAGGAGCTCGCCGCGCTGACCGCGATCAACGAGAAGCACTACCGAGCGAACGTCGAGCTGTCGACACTGTATGAGACGCTCGGCGACGCGGAAGCCGCCGCCGAGGCGCTCGAGAGGGTCATCCATATCTATCCCCTCGAGATTCCCATGCATCAGAAACTGGCCGAACTCTACGGTAGTATCGGCGACCATTCGCTTGCGGTCCGCGAGCGCAGGGCGGTCGTCGGGTTGGCGCCGGTCGATATGGCGGAGGCGCTGTATTTGCAGGCGCGGGGCGAGTTCGATGCCGGCGACCTCGTCGCGGCGCGGCGGAGCATCTTCGGAGCGCTGGAAATCGCCCCCGGCTATCCCGTCGCACAGGAGCTGTTGCTCACGATCATCGGCGGCGAGGAGGGGCCATGAGACGCAAGCTGCTCGCGGCGGTTACGGCGATTACCGTGGTGCTGATCGGCATCGCGATGGCGGCGGAAACGTGGACGCCGCCGGTTGCCGAAGAGGCGCCGCAGCGCCGCCGTCGGGGCGGCGGCTTCGGCGGCTTCGGACGCTTGGGCACGCCCTATTCCACCGCCGACCTGCCGATCAAGAACATGCCCCAGGAAGGCAAGTTCACCTTCCTGCGGTTGCGGTTCGACGAGGCCTACACGTCGCGCGGCCCCTACGAGTGGGGGCTCGACATGGGCTGGAACCACGACTTCCCCCGAGCCGAGCACAACCTCACCTTGATGCTCGAGGAGCTCACCAGCATGCCTGTCACGGTCGACTTCCGGGGCGGCAACATCCACTCATTTTCCGATCCGGAGATCTTCGACTATCCGTTCGTCTACATCAGCGAGCCGGCCTACTGGATCTGGAATGACGAGGAAGTCCTCAACCTGCGGAACTACCTGCTCAAGGGCGGCTTCATCATGGTCGACGACATGGCGAGCGACGATACCCAGGCCTTCTTCGCGATCATGAGCGAGGCCCTCCCGAACGCGACGTCCGAGATCCTCGACACTTCTCACCCGATCTTCAATTGTTTCTTCCAGATCACGCCGGAAGACATCCTCAACCAATGGGCCCGGTCCCAGTACGGGAACCCGGTGATCTACGGCATCTACGAGGACAACGACCCGGGCAAGCGCCTGATGGTCGTGGTCAACCACAACCAGGACATCGGTGAGTCCTGGGAGAGCGCCAATACCGGCTACGTTCCGGTCGAGCAAGCCAACAACTCCTACAAGATCGGCATGAACTACATCATCTGCTCGATGCTTCACTGAAGCTCCAACATCCCCGCACGACGACGAAGGACCGCACATGAACATCGAAGACGGACCGGCCCCCCAAGACAATCAACCCGAGGCGCCGGGCTCCACGACCGCCGGCGTAGCTCGCCCGACAATCGCCGACGAAGCACGGGCCGAGGCGACGATCGCCGATGAGGCGCCGGCGGCACCGATCGCCGCCGCCGGCGACGACTTGCCCGCCGACGACATCGCCCTTGCCGAGAGCTTCAAGGCAGGTTACGAGAAGGTCACGACGGAGATTCACAAGGTCATCATCGGCCAGAGCGAGGTTATCGAGCAGGTGCTGCTCACCCTCTTTGTCGGCGGCAACAGCATCATCACCGGAGTTCCGGGGCTCGCCAAGACGCTCCTCGTCCAGACGCTCGCCGACGTTCTCGAGCTCGAGTACGCCCGCATCCAGTTCACCCCCGACCTGATGCCGGCCGACATCACCGGCACCGAAGTGCTCCAGCAGAACGCCGAAACCGGCAAGCGCAACCTGCAGTTCGTGCGCGGCCCGGTGTTCACCAACATCCTGCTGGCCGACGAGATCAACCGCACGCCGCCCAAGACGCAGTCGGCCCTCCTCGAGGCGATGCAGGAGCACCAGGTCAGCGCCCAGGGCGTGACCTACAAGCTCGAGGAGCCCTTCCTCGTACTCGCAACGCAGAACCCGATCGAGCTCGAAGGGACCTATCCGTTGCCCGAGGCGCAGCTCGACCGCTTCATGTTCAACATCATCATCGAACACCCGCCGCTCGAGGAAGAACGCGAAGTCGTCCGCGAGACCACCAAGCTCAAGGACGTGACCTTCGAACGGACCATCACCGGGCCCGACATCATCGCCTTCCAACGGCTCGTCCGGCGTGTCCCCGTCACGGAGACGGTGATGAACTTCGCCGTCGACATGGTGCGCAAAACGCGCCCGGAGACGCCCGACGCCCCGGACTTCATCAAGCAGTGGATCGAGTACGGCGCCTCGGTGCGCGCCGCCCAGTACCTGATCCTCGGCGGCAAGGCGCGGGCCCTGCTGCACGGGCGCTACTACGTCGATTTCGACGATATCCGCCACCTCGCCCCGCCGGTGCTGCGCCACCGGATCCTCACCAACTTCCACGCCGAGTCGGAACGCGTCACCACCGATCAGATAATCACCCAGTTGCTCGAGGTCGTATCGACACCGGCGTCACGGATGTAGGAGCCGTACAACTCCCGGCCGCCCACCCGTCTCATATATGGGGGTAGCGCCGGCAACAAGGAGCACATCAGATGGCAGCGGAGGCAACGCGGCGATTGAAGAGCGGGGCGCGGTTTCTGGACCCGGAGGTCCTGGCCCGCATCGGCCGCCTCGACCTGCTCGCCCGCACCGTCGTCGAGGGTTTCATCAACGGCATGCACCGTTCGCCGTACCTGGGATTCTCGATGGACTTCGCCGCCCACCGCGAGTACATGCCGGGCGACGACATCCGGCGCATCGACTGGAAGGTATTCGCCCGTTCCGACCGCTTCTACGTCAAGGAGTTCGAAGCCGAGTCGAACAGCAACTTCATATCCGTCATCGACATCTCGCGCTCGATGGATTTCGGCAGCAACGGCGTTACCAAGTTTGACTACGCCCGCTACCTGACGGCGTGTCTCACCTACTTCGCCAACAAGCAGCGCGATCGCGTCGGCTTCGCTTCGTTCGACAACGACATCGTCGACTACGTGCCGCCCTCGGCCAAGCACCTCGACATCATCCTGCACATCATCGAGAACCTGGAGCCGGGCGGCCGCAGCGAGTACCTCAAGCCGCTGCTGAAACTCACCGAGGCGGCAAAACGGCGCGGCATCGTGGTGCTGGTGTCCGACTTCTACGAGGAGCCGCGCGCCGTTATCGACGCCGTCAACAACCTCCGCTACCGCGGCCACGACGTCATCGTCTACCAGGTGCTCGACCGCGCCGAAATCGAGTTCGACTTCGACGAATCGGCGACCTACGAAGATCTGGAGACCGGCGAGTCGGTCCCGGTGGTTCCCTCACGCATGCGCGAACAGTACAAGCAGATGATGGCCGAGCACCTCGAGGAGATCAGCAGCTTGATGATCAAGAACCAGATCGACTACGGCCTCGTACGAACCGACGAGCCGCTCGACGAGTCGCTGTTTCGCTACTTGTTGGCGCGCGAAAAGTTGCGCAGGGTGCGCTGATGGGACTTTCGTTCCTGGCGCCGCTATTCGCCGTCGGCCTCGCCGCGCTCGCGATTCCGATTCTGGTGCACCTGACCTATCGCCAGAAAACCACCATCGTGCGCTTCCCGTCGTTGATGTTCGTACAGAAGGTCCCGTTCAAGTCGATGCGACGGCAGAAGATCCGGCACTGGCTGCTGTTCCTGCTGCGTTGCGCCGCGTTGGCCGCGCTCGTCCTCGCCTTCAGCCGGCCGTTCTTCAACGAGGCCGGCATCGCCGCGACCCTGTCGTCGGCGAGCCGCGAGGTCGTCATCCTCATCGACAACAGTCACAGCATGAGCTACGCGGGCCGCTGGGCGGCGGCCCGGCAGGCGGCCCGCGACACGATCAACGGTCTCGCACCGTCCGACCGGGCATCTCTTGTCTTTTTTTCCGACGCTGCCCAGCTTGCGGTGCGCTCGACCGCCCAACCGTCGGTACTGCTCAGCACCCTCGACGCCATCGATCTCAGCCAGCGGTCGACCCGCTACGCGCCGGCGATCGGCATCGCCCAACAGTTGCTCGCCGAGTCCGACCTCCCAGCCAAGGAGGTCGTGCTGATCACCGACTACCAGCGCATCGGATGGGACCCCGAGCAAGCGGTCCAGCTCCCGGAGGGTACGATCCTGACCGGCATCGACGTCGCCCGAGATACGGCAAGCAACCTGTCGATCGCCACCGTGATCCTGCAGCGCGAGGCGGGACCCGCGGGCGAGCAGTTCGTCGTCAACGCCCGGTTGGTCAACCAGGGCGATGAGCCGGCGGCGGACGTCGAGGTCGTTTTACAGATCGAAGGCGAGGCGGTCGATACGCGCACAGTGACGCTTGAGCCCAACTCGGCCGCAACCGTGCAGTTCCAACCCCAGCCCGTCGGCGCCGACGCGGTGCGCGGCGTCGTGCTCGCCGGAACCGATGATCTGGCGGGCGACAACACCTTCTACTTCATCATCAACCCCGGTGAAACTCTTAACGTCCTGCTGGTCGAGAACGATCGCGCCCACGACACCGACAGTTTTTTCATCGAAGGCGCGCTGGCGGTCGGAACGCGGCCGGCTTTTCGGGTCCGGCGAACCTCGGCCGGCCGGTTGCAGGCGAGTGACCTGGACGGCATCGACGCGGTGATCTTGAACGACACGCCATTCCCGTCGGGCGCCGCCGGCTCGGCCGTCCACGATTTCGTCGAGGCCGGCGGTGGTGCGCTCATCGCCCTCGGCGAGCTCGTACATCCGGACGGCTGGCAGGGCGGTGACGCCACCGCACTGGTTCCCGAATTCAGCGTCGACATCGTCGACCGGAACGCTGAGTTCGGCGGCGCCCTGGCGAGCTACGATCGAAATCACCCGGTGTTCGAGATCTTCAGCGCACCGCGCAGCGGCGACTTTACGGCGCCCAGCTTCTACCGCTACTGGAGGCTTCAGCCCGGCCCCGACGACCTGGTGCTCGCGGGTTTCGACGATGGCAACCCGGCGCTGATCGCCCGCTCGGTGGGTTCGGGACGCGTGCTCGTGTGGCCGACGACCCTCGACCGTTTCTGGAACGACTTCGCGGTCCACGGGCAGGTGTTCGTTCCATTCATCCAGCGGGCCACCCGATATGTCGCCGGCTACCAGGAGACCGACGCCTGGCAAACCGTCGGCGGCAGCCTTCGCCTGGCGGCGCTCGAGGGAGCGCAGTTTTCCGAAGGCACGCCGGTCGAGCTGACATCCCCCGACGGTAGAACGACGACATTGGCGGCATCCGGCGTGCGCCTCGGCCCGGCCGACCCAGCGGCGGCGTCCGATCGTATTCCCCTCGAAGCGCCGGGCTTCTACGCCCTGGCGTGGAGCGACGAGAGCGGCGACCGCGAGCTCGCTGTGGCCGCCAACCTCGATCGCCGGGAGTCCGACCTCTCGAAGCTCGACCCGGAAGAGCTGGCCGCCGCCCTCGCCTATCGCGGCGGAACCGCGGGCGCTCTCGCGCTCGACCATCAGGTCACGGCGGAGGATCGCGAAGCGCGGCAATCGTGGTGGTGGTACTTGCTGGTGCTCGTTTTCGTGTTCCTGGCGGCAGAAACCGCCCTCTCCAACCGTCTTTCCCCCTCGTCCGCGACTGGTACGACATAATATGGTAGACAGAGTCCCGCTGGCGTCCCCGCTGGAGCTGAGACCGTGAACACATTTGAACGACTGGATCACAAGAAGCTCGGAAAAGCAGTTCGCCGCGTTCGCAACCGCTGGCGGTTACGGGTCGCGGTACGAGGAACAGCCGTCGTTCTGATTGCCGGCTTTCTCGCCCTACTGGCTCTCGCCTGGGGCCTCGACTATTTCCGCTACCGGCCGTGGGCAATGTTCGCCTTCAGCGCCGTAACCTACGCCGCCCTCCTGGGCCTGATCCTGCGCTTCCTCGTCGTGCCGCTGTCGCGCCGCGTCGCCGACGAGCGCGTCGCGCTGTATATCGGCGAGCACATGCCCGAGCTCTCGGGCGAGATGATCAGCGCCGTGGAGCTATCGAACTTCGACGAGCTCGCGGACCCGCAGGCGATGTCCCGCGAGTTCGCCCGCGAGGTCGTGCAATCGGCGGTACACAAACTGCACGAGATCGACTACGGCAGGCGCGTCGAACGCGGCAAACTGCGCCGGTTCTCGACGTTGCTGGCATCGGCCATGGCCTTCGTCATGCTGATGGTGATCATGAGCCCGGCCTTCCTGCGCACCGGCGCTCCCCTGCTCTTCATGCCGTGGGCGCGAACGGCGTTCGCCAACCCCTATGCGATCGACGTGCTCCCCGGCGACGCCCAGATCGCCCGCGGCGCCGACCAGATGGTCGCCGCACAGCTCATCGGCTTCGATTCCGACCGGGTCGAGATCGCCGTCAAGTCGGGCGGCGGCGAGTGGGAGCGTTGGCCGATGACGATCGACGAGAGCACCGACGAGTTCACGTTCTTGATGTTCGACGTCGGCTCCGAGACCGACTACTTCGTCGAGTCTGCCGGCGTCCGTTCGAACATGTACACCATCGAGGTCGTCGACCTACCCTACGTCGACACGATGGACCTCGAGCTCTATTTCCCCGACTACAGCGGCCTGCAACCGCGCACGATCGAAGACGGCGGTGATCTCGCCGTGCTCGCCGGTACCCGCGTCGTCGTCCTCATCACCCCGACCGTGCAAGTAGCGTCCGGCCGCCTGGTCCTCGATCTCGATCCCGAAGACGACGCGGCCGCCGACGCCGAGCCGCTCATCGTCAACCTCGCAATCGCCGCGGACGGCCGCCTGACCGGTTCCTTCAACGTCGAGCGCGACGGCTTCTACCGGGTCGAGCTCGAGGGTTTCCGCGGTGCCATGGCGGCAGCGTCGCCCGACTACTTCATCGAGACTCTCAACGACCAGCCACCCCGGGTGGCGTTCGAAGAGCCCGGCCGCGACACCACCGTCAGCCCGCTCGAGGAGGCCTACGTGGAGGTCATCGTCGAAGATGATTTCGGCATCACCAGTCTTGAGCTGATCTACTCGATCAACGGCAATGAAGAGGTCACCGTACCGCTGTACCGACCCAACCGGGGTGACGAGCTCAGGCCCGACGTGTCCGCCGGATACACCTTCTACCTCGAGGAAGAGGAGCTCGAGCCCGGCGACTTTATCTCGTACTACGCCCGCGCCTACGACAACCGCGAGGGCACTGCGGGCCAGAGCGGGACAACCGATATCTATTTCATGGAAATCCGCCCCTTCGATCGCATCTTCCGCCAGCAACAGGAGGGCGGTGGTGGCGGTGGTGGAGGGGGGGGCGGCGGCCAGCAAGGGGACACCGCCTTCGCCCGCCGGCAGCGCCAAATCGTCGCCGCGACCTTCCGCTTGATTCGCGACCGCGCCCGGTTCAGCGACCGCGAGTATGAGAGCGATCTCGGCACCTTGGCGGTCAACCAGGCGCGGCTGCGCGAGCAAGTCGAGCTGGTCCTCGGCCGCACACAACAGCGCGGCGCCATGATGCCGGGCTCCGATTTCGAGAAGATGGCCGACAACATGCGTAACGCAGTCGCCCAGATGATTCCCGCCGAGACCGAGCTCGGCCGCCTCGACGCCGAGGCGGCCATGCCCCCCGAGCAGCGGGCCCTGAAGTTCCTGCAGCGCGCCGAGGCGCTCATTCGCGAGGCTCAGGTGAGCTTCGGCGGTGGTGGCGGCGGCGGCGGCGGTGGGCAGGACTCGCTCAACGAAGACCTAGCGGACTTGCTCGACCTCGAGATGGAGAAGCTGCGCAACCAATACGAAGCGGTGCAGCGCGGCGAGCAACAGCAGCTCGATGAGGAGATCGACGAGGCTCTCCAACGCCTCGAAGAGCTCGCCCGCCGGCAGCAGAAGGAAAACGAGCGCCAGCGTCGTCTCGCCGGCCTGCCGCAAAACCAACAAGGTGGTGGCGGCGGCGGAAGCCAGCGCCAGCTCGCCGACGAGGCCGAAGAGCTCGCCCGCCAGCTGGAACGGTTGTCGCGCGAGAACGCCGAGCCCGAGATGCAGGAGCTCTCCCGCCGTTTGCAGGAGGCCGCCGACGCCATGCGCCGGGCCGCGGCGTCCAACGATGATCGTGCCCTCGCCGAGGGGATCCGCGCCCTCAACGATCTGCGCCAGGCGCAGGACGATCTCCAGGGCGAGCGTAGCCGGCGACTGCAACGCGATATCGAGGACATGCAGAATCGGATCGACCGGCTCCAGGAAGAGCAGCAAAAGATCGCCGAAGACGTCCAGCAAATCGGCGCCGACGCCGCCCGGGGCGGCAATCAGCAGCGCCTCGTCGAGCAGATGGAGCGGGTGTTGGAACGTAAGGATGAGCTCACCGCCGAGGTCGCCGACCTCGAGCAGCAAATCGAGACAACCGCTCGCGAATCACGCCGCGACGAGCGCGAGGCGGCGCGCAAATTGCAAGAAACCTCGAACTGGATGCGGGATTCGAAGCTCGCCGACAAGATCCGGTACTCCAAGGGCGTTGCCCAGCAGCGGCTCGGCGCCTACGCCGAACAATTCGAGGAGCAGATCACCAACGACCTCGAGCGCCTCGGCGAGATGATCGACGAAGCCGCCGACCTCGTCGAGGGCTCCGACCGCGACGATCTCACCAGTTCGCTCGACGACACCCGCGGCCTGATTCGCGGCCTCGAGTCCTTCGCCGATCGCGCCGAGCAGGGCCTCGAGCGCCAGCAAGGCCAGCAGGGCGAGCAAAGCGAACAGGGCGAGCAAGGCCAACAGGGCGAGGGGCAACAAGGCCAAGGACAGCAAGGGCAACAGGGCGAGCAGGGCCAGGGCCAGCAGGGTCAACAAGGTCAGGGACAGCAGGGGCAACAAGGCCAGGGCGGCCAACAGGGCGGCGGGCGCGACCAAGGGGGCCGCCTGGGCGGTCAGCGCGGCAGCAACCTCGGGGGCGGCGCCAACCGGGGCGACACCTGGGAGGACGAAATGCGTCAGCTCGGCGCCGAGTGGGATCGCCGCGTTGACCAGGCCGAAGCGCTGCGCGACCGGCTCGCCGACGAGGGCCAGCAAGTGACCGACCTCGACGAGATCCTCGACGGGATGCGTGACTGGCAGTTCGACGGCACGCCGCGCGGCATCGACGAGCTTCGCGATCAGGTCATCGAGAACCTCAAGCTCTTCGAGTACGCCCTGCGCAGGCTCGCCGACGCCGACGGCCGGGCGCGCCCGGCACTGGCCGACTCCGATGAGGTGCCCGCGGGCTACCGCAAGCAGGTAGAGGAATACTTCCGTGCCCTCAGCCGCCGCTCGGGCGGGCAGCAACGCTAGCCCGGATATCTCAACGCCCTCCTGCTGCGGCGCGGCGGACCTACAACCTACTCAACGGGTTACGGCTAGACGATCTCGAAATCGGTCGTGACCTCGATCGCCCGATGGATCGAGCGGTACACGGGGCAGTGCTCGCGGTGCATTTCGTGCACCCTCTCGACGGTCTCGCGAACTTCTTCGGACGCCTGCAGCTTGTAGGCCGTGTGGATGCGTCGTAGTACGAGCACACCGTCCTCGGACTCGACCTCGCCGCGGACCTCTGCGATCAGCTTGCCGTCGCTGGCGTCGATTTGACGCGCCTCCAGCGCGCCTCCGAAGGTACCGAGCAGTCAGCCGCCGGCGGCGGCGATCAGGTAGTCGATTGTCGTGGCGCGCGGCGATGAAACCTCCGGCGACACGCCGTAGTGCTCAGCAATTGCGCCATGGACGCCGAAGACCACCGCTTCGTCTTCGGCCGGCAAGTACGCCATGCGCAACACCCCGTTCACCCGTTCGATGCGAATCTTTGCTTCGTAGACGACGTCGGACACAGCGCCTCCTCTCGTGTTCCTGAGGGAACGCCGCCGCCTGCTCGCGCACGCCGCACCCTGCTAGAATCCACCAACCGAAAGCGACCACGGTCCCGGTGGGCCGGCCCGTTCGCCGCTTTCCTCTCGATCCCTGATGAGCAACCGAGCCGACGTCCTCGAAGCAAACCTGCGCACGCTCTTCCGTGAACACGACGAGCGTGCGCCCGCCGGCCTGGCGCGATCCGTGGACCTCGCACAGCCCGTCAACGAGGATACGACCCTGACGGGGCATCGTTTCCTCGACCTGCTCGAGACCCTCTACGTCGTGCGGCGCCTCGACGTAGAGGCGCGCGCGCTCAAGGATCGCGATGAAGGCTACTACACGATCGCGAGCGCCGGCCACGAGGTGAACGCCGCGGTCGCCGCCGCCCTGCGGCCGACTGACCCAGCCTTCCTGCACTACCGGTCGGGAGGCTTTTTCGTCGAGCGGGCGCGCCAGGTACCCGGGCAGACGCCGATCTTCGATATCCTGCTGTCGCTGACCGCCTCTGCGGACGACCCTATTTCCGGCGGCCGGCACAAGGTGTTCGGCAGCATCCCCCTGTGGATCTACCCGCAGACGAGCACGATCGCGTCGCATTTCCCCAAGGCCGTCGGCCACGCCATTGCGATCGAGCGGGCCAAGCATCTCGGGCTGCCGTTGCCGTTCCCCGGCGATTCGATCGTCGTGTGCAGCGCCGGCGACGCGGGCCTCAACCACTCCACCGCCCTGGGCGCGGCAAACGCGGCGCTGTGGGCCCACTACCAGCACCTGCCGGTGCCGATCCTGTTCGTGTGCGAGGATAACGGCCTGGGGATCTCGGTCCACACGCCGAGCGGCTGGATCGAGAAGCGCTGGGGCGCGCAGGCCGGCCTGGAGTACTTCCATGCCGATGGCCTTGACCTGGCGGCCACCTTCGACACCGCGCGCCGGGCGGTCGAGCACTGCCGCCGGCGGAGAGCGCCGACGTTTCTGCACCTCGACGTGGTGCGCCTTCTCGGCCACGCCGGCTCCGATGTCGAGCTCGCCTACCGGGACATCGAGGAAATCAAGGAGGGCGAAGCCCGCGATCCGCTGGCCCTCAACACCCGCCGTGCGCTCGAGGCCGGGCTCGCCACGGGATCCGAGCTCGAAGCCCTTTACGACGCCTCGCGCGACCGCGTGGAGCGCGCCTCGCGCGAGGCGGCTTCACGCCCCCACCTCGACAGCGCCGCCGAGATCATGCGTCCACTGGCGCCGTACTCCGCCACTGAAGTCCGAGCCGAGGCCGAGCGTGACGACTACGCGGCGGCCCGCGCCGACCATTTCGGTGGCGTCGACCGGCTGCCCGAGCTCGACAAGCCGCGCCCTCTCGCCCAACTACTCAACTGGGGGTTGCACGATTCGCTCGCCAAGTATCCCGAGATGCTCGTCTTCGGCGAAGACATCGCCAAACGCGGTGGCGTCTACGGTGTCACCGCCCAGCTCGCGGAAAAAACCAGCGCCGGGCGAGTGTTCAATACCCTACTCGACGAGCAGAGCATTCTCGGGATGGCCCTCGGAGCCGCCCAGCTCGGGTTCCTCCCGGTCCCCGAGATCCAGTACCTCGCCTACTATCACAACGCTGAGGACCAGATTCGCGGCGAGGCGTCGACGCTGCAGTTTTTTTCGAACGGCGAGCTCAGCAACCCGATGGTGATCCGCATCCCCGGTTGGGGGTACCAACGCGGCTTCGGCGGCCACTTCCATAACGACAACAGCATCGCCGCGCTGCGCGATGTTCCGGGCGTCGTCATCGCGTCGCCGGCGCGAGGCGACGACGCGGTCGGGATGCTGCGCACGGCAATGGCCCTTGCCCGCATCGACGGTCGCATCGTCTTTTTCGTCGAACCGATCGCCTTGTATCGAACCCGCGACCTCCTCGACGAAGGCGATGGCGGCTGGCTCGACGTCTTCCCCGCCCCCGGCATCGCCGTCGAGCTCGGCCGCGCTCGCGTCTACGATGACAACGCCGGCGACAACCCGGCGCTGACGATCGTTAGCTGGGCGAATGGCCTGTGGCGGTCGTTGAGAGCGGCGCGCGTACTGCGCGAGCAACACAGCATCGGGGCCTGCGTCGTCGACCTGCGATGGCTCCTGCCCCTCGACCTCGAGACGGTGTGTGAGCAGGCGTCGAAGACCGGCCGCGTCCTGATCGTCGACGAGGGGCGGCGCACCGGCGGCGTCAGCGAAGCGTTGGTCACCGGGCTGGTCGAAGCCTATGCCGATCGCACCGCCGGCGCTCTGCCCCGCATCGAGCGCTATTGCGGCGAGGACACGTTCATCCCGCTCGGGCCGTCGTCGGGCCACGTGCTACCGGACGAGGACGGGATCGTGCAGCGCGCCCTGGCGCTGGCGGCGAAACCGGCCGCCACGGCAGGCGTGGCCACCGCGCGCACCGACGTCCGCGCCGACGACAAGCATCTCGCGGAGGGGTCGTGAGCAAGGCTGTCGTGGTTCTGTGCCCGGGCCGCGGCAGCTACACCGCGAGCGAGCTCGGCTACCTTTCTCGACCGGCGCCGGCAGCGGCGCTCGTCGAGCTCACCGCGGCGATCGATCGCTCCGACGGCCTGCGTACCGCCAGGGGCGACCAGACGATTCGCGCCATGGACGGGGCCCGCAAGTTCAGCGCTGAGTTTTTCCGCGGCGAAAACGCCGCTGGGCTGACCTTCGCGTGCACCGCCTTCGACTTCCTCCGCCTCGACCGCACCGAACTCGATATCGTCGCCGTCGGCGGCAACAGCATGGGGTGGTACTCGGCGCTTTTCGCCGCCGGCGTCTTCGGCCTCGACGATGCTTTCGATCTGGTCGAGACGATGGGCGGCATGACGCAGAACGGCCGCGTCGGCGGGCAAGTGATCTATCCGCTCGTCGACGACGAGTGGCACGCCGAACCCGAGCGCGCCGCCGCGGTGGCGACCGCACTCGAGCACGTCCGCGCGGCCGGGCACCAGGCCGGCTGGTCGATACGTTACGGCGGCTACGCGGTGCTCTGGGCGGACCAAGACGGGCTTGCGCCGTTGCTCGAGGAGCTACCTCCGGCGACGAGCGGCACAACGAAATACCCGCTCGAGCTCCCGGGGCACTCCGCCTTTCACTCGCCGCTGATGCTTCCCATCTCCGAGCGCGCCCTCGACCAGCTTTCGAGCCTGCCGTGGCGGCCGCCCGAGGTTCCCTTGATCGACGGCCGTGGCGATCGATGGACCCCCCTCGGCACCGATCCCGCGGCGCTGTGCCGTTACACCCTCGCAGCCCAGGTCCTCGAAGCCTACGACTTCGGCGCCGCCGTGCGCGTCGCCTTGCGCGAGTACGCCCCCGACGCGTTCGTCTTGCTGGGCCCGGGCGACGCTCTGGGCGCCGCCGTGGCCCACATCCTGATTGCCGAGCGATGGCAGGGAATCGACTCACGCGACGCGTTCATCGAGCGCCAGCAAGACGACCCCCTGCTGATCTCGCTCGGGCGCACCGAACAAGCGGCGTTGGTGACCCTCCCCGCGGATTAGGCGGTTATTCTCAGCGCCCGCCATCGCGAGGCTGCGGGGAAAGGTGCTGTTGCGGGCGTCATAGGGGCCACTCGCGCGCTCCGGTACTTCAAAAACGCCGGGCGCGGTATGCTAGCGGCACATTCGTCCACCCGTAGCCAGACCACAAGCGGAGGCATGCTCATGGTGAACCGACGACAGTTCCTGGGCGCCGTGGGGTTGCCCGCGGCGACGGCCATGGCGCCGGCGCTGATCCCCATGAAGATGGAGCGGGTGCTGGAGGCTCTCAACGAGCTCGCGACCAGCACCGCCACCCCCCAGCAGCTCGCCACCGATGAGTCCATCTGGCGCGTCGTACAGTCCGCCTACAGCGCCGATCGCTCGATCGTGAACCTGAACTTCGGCGGCGTCGGCGCCTCGCCGATCATCGTTCAGGACGCGATGAAGCGTTACCTCGACTACTCCAACACCGCTCCCGTGTACACCATGTGGCGCGTCCTCGAGCCCCAGGCCGAGGGCGTTCGGCAGCGCTTGGCGAGACATTTCGGCGCCGACGCCGAAGAGATCGCCATCACCCGCAACGCCTCCGAGGGCCTGCAGATCTGCCAGTTCGGCATCGACATGGAGCGCGGCGACGAGATCCTGACCACGACCCAGGATTACGGCCGCATGATCAACACCTTCAAGCAGCGCGAACGACGCGAAGGGCTGGTGCTGAAGCAATTCCCGATCCCCGTGCCGGCGGAAGACGACGACGAGATCGTGTCGCTGTTCGAGGACAACATCACGCCGCGTACCCGGATGATCCTCATGTGCCACCAGATCAACTTGACCGGCCAGATCCTGCCGGTAAAGGGCGTCGTACAGATGGCACGGCGGCACGGCATCCCGGTGATTGTCGACGGCGCCCACGCCTACGGGCAGTTCGCGTTCAAGCACGAGGATCTCGACTGCGACTACTACGGCACCAGCCTGCACAAGTGGCTCAACGCGCCCCACGGCACCGGCATGCTGTACGTCCGGCGCGACAAGAT
>Ga0114950_10000235_pt1 | contig 35897 bp, 33 predicted proteins | sample N075metaG_FD_83503 | JGI IMG/M metagenome (GOLD analysis project Ga0114950, IMG submission 83503) | Deep subsurface microbial communities from Kermadec Trench to uncover new lineages of life (NeLLi) - N075 metaG | ecosystem: Environmental > Aquatic > Marine > Ocean trench > Sediment | place...
CGTGGATGGTGGTGATCATTATCGGCCGTGAGTTGGCGATCAGCGGTTTGCGCTCGATCGCCGTGGACCAGGGGGTCCACATCCCGGCGTCGTCTCTCGGCAAGTACAAGACCACAGTGCAGATGTTCACCGTCATTTTGTTGATCCTCGGGCCGTCGAATCTCGGCGACTACTTCTTTGTCGCTAAGATTGGCCTGTGGCTGGTCGTCCTCCTGTCGTTGATGTCCGCGGCGCAGTATTTCCTCGGTTTCTGGGGACGCCTGGGACTGGGCGGCGGTTCGACCTGATGGGGGTCGTGACGCACTTCCGCCGGTCGCTGCTGGCCGGGCTGCTGATCATTCTGCCGCTCGTCATCACCCTGTGGTTGTTCGCCCTCATTCTGCGTCCGGTGCAGCGGTTTGTGACCCCGCCCGTCATGGGGCTCATCGACGCCATCGGCCTCGCAGCCCTCCTGGACCTGCCCGGTGCCGGCGTCGCCGCCGGTCTCATCGGCCTCGTCCTGACCGTCGTCGTGATCTACCTGGTGGGGGTGGCTGGAAGCAATATCTTGGGCCGAACCGTGGTCCGCAAGATGGACGCCTTGGCGCTCAGCATCCCGCTCGTGAAGAGCATCTACGGCTCGGCGCGGCAGCTTATCGAGACGTTCTACAGCAGCGCCGACCGCACGTTCGAGTCGGTCGTTCTCATCGAGTACCCGCGCCAGGGGATCTATACCGTCGCGTTGGTCACCGCGCCGACGCAAGGCGAGCTCCAGGATCGCACGCCGGGCACGACGGTGAACGTCTTTGTGCCGACCACACCGAACCCGACCTCGGGAGTCTTGGTGCTGGCACAGCGCGACGAGCTGATCTTCCTGGACATGGGCGTCGAGGAGGCGCTGCGTTTCGTGGTCAGCGGCGGGATCGTGTCGCCGCAGCGTGTCGAAGGGAAAAGTGCCGAACCTACGCTGTGAGCGGGTCATGAATCCACACCCGCTCGCCACACGACCCGCTCAGAAATGCGGGCTGGCGGGTAGGGGAGAGCGGGTCAGTTCGGCGCCAACGGGTCGCCCTCCACGTCGTCGCCAGCGAGCTCTTGGACCAGACCTGCGCGGATTTGCGCCGCCACCTCCGCGTAGTCGCGGCCGTCGAGTGGAACACGCCCGCCGGCCATCGTGCCGTGGCCGCCGGCGCGCCCGGGCCCGGCGACGACGCGGCGGATGACCTGGCCGGCGTGGGCCTCCTCCGCGGCGGTGCGCAATGACATGACGACGCTGTTCTCGTAGCGGCCCATGCATATCGCCCAGTCGGCGCCCTCGAGACGGAGTAGGAAGTCGGCGATCTCGGCGACAAGATCGGGAGTGTCGACGCGCCCGAGGTCGGTGATCACCGTGCCGTTGTGGAGGCGGGCGTTCTCGATCGCGACCTGGAAGGCGCGGAAGTAGTTGCGGGGCACAGGAGCCCGTTGGATCCGGGCGACGGCCAGTTTGTCGGCCCGAGGCAGGAGGCTGAGGTAGGCTTCCCGGTCGGCGTAGCCCGCGCCACGGCCGAGCTCCTGGGTTTCGGACTTAATGGCGTAGAAAAGCGCCGTGAGGATGTTTTCCGGCAGCGGAACGCCGGCCGCCTGGGCATATTCGTGGACAATTGTCGCGCAGGCGCCGTAGCCTTCGCGAACGTCGACGAAGGCGACCTCGTCGAGGCCGCCGCGTCGCGGGTGGTGGTCGATGACCGCGGTCGCGTGCCGCTCTGCCGGGAGGGAGTTGTTGCCGAAGCCGGGCTGGGTGTCGACCAATGCGATCGCGTCAAAACGCTCCAAGGTATCGCCGTGGATGCGCGTCGGCGCTAGGTCGAGCTCGCGGAGCATGGCTCGGTTCTCAGCCCGGCCGATGATGCCCGCGTACCCGACCTCGCATTCGACGTCCGTCAGGTGGGTGAGAACGGCAGCGAGCGCGAAGGTGCTGGCGAGCCCGTCGGGGTCGGGGTTGTCATGGGTCAGGACGAGGATCCTGCGGCGGTCCTCGAAGGTGGTGCGCAGGTTCTCGACCCGCTCCTTGGCGTCGATGGGCTCGGGATCGCTCACGTAGTCAACCACCGGGTCAACAGGCGGACTCCGAACCCTGTGCCGCCCTTTGGTTGGTACGGCGTCGCCTTGTCGAGGAACGCGGTCCCGGCGATGTCGAGGTGGGCCCACGGCGTGGTACCGACGAATCGCTTGAGAAACATCCCGGCCGTCACCACGCCGGCGGCCCGCCCCGCCGAGTTGCGCACGTTGGCGATGTCGCTGTCGATAATCTTGTCGTAGTCGCGCCAGGCGGGAAGCCGCCACAGCCGCTCGCCGGTGGTCTCGCCGGCAGCGATGAGGGCGTCACAGAGGTCGTCGTCCGTGCCCATGAGCCCGGCGGCCTGAGAGCCGAGGGCGACGACGCAGGCGCCCGTCAGGGTCGCGAGATCGACCATACACCGGGGCTCATACTCGGTGCGCGCGTAGGCCAACGCGTCGGCGAGAACGACGCGCCCTTCGGCGTCCGTGTTGAGCACCTCGATCGTGGTGCCGTCGTAGGCGCGGATGATGTCGCTCGGGCGGTAGGCCGACGAGCTCGGCATGTTCTCGGCCAGCGGGGTCACACCGACCACCCAGCGCGGGGCGTCGAGCTCGGCGAGGACCCGCATCGTGCCGTAGACCGCGGCGGCGCCGGCCATGTCGCTCTTCATGTCAGCCATTTTTGCCGGCGGCTTCAAGGAGATGCCGCCGGTATCGAAGGTGATTCCCTTGCCGACGATAACGGTCGGTGGGCCTTCGACGCCGTGCGGGCGATGTTCGAGAAGCACCAACCGTGGTCCCACAGCGGAGCCGTCGCCGACGGCGAGTAACGCGTTGAGTCCGAGCTCGCGGGCCGCCGCGGTATCGATCACTGTGCTGCTCAGGCCGGCGTCTGCGGCCATGTCGACGGCGAGTGCGGCGAGCGCGTCGGGGCGTTTTTCGTTGCTCGGCGTGTTGACGAGATCGCGCGCCCAGCTCGTGGCGTCGGCGACCCGGTGGGCGCGTTCGGTGGCGTCCGCGACATCAGCCGGCGCGGCGATCAAGACCTCCTCGAGCTCGACGCTCCCGGCCGGAGCGGCTTTGAACTCGCGGTATCGATACGAGGTCAGGATGGCCGCTTCGGTGGCGGCGGCGGCGAGCGCGTCGGCATCGTAACCATCGATCTCGGGTAGCGGCACCGCAATCTTTCCGTTGCCGCGCCGGCGTGCCTTGGTCGCCGCAGCGGCGACCCCCCGCCGCCAGACCTCGAGGTCGATCTCCGCCGCCGGGCCGAGGCCGACGAGGACGATCTCGCGGCTGCGGCCGGCGGGGGTGGAGAGCGCGAGGGTTTGACCTCGCTTGCCGTCGAAGCCGCGGCCGGCAAGCGCAGCGGAGACGATGCCGCCGACGGCAGCGTCGACGGCCTCCCATGGCGTCGGTTTGTCGGCATCTTCGGGGAACGCGAGGATCAGCGCCTCGGTCTCGAGCTCGGCGGCGGGAGCATTGGTCGTAGTTATCTTCATGAGGAGGTCCGGTCGATGCGTGGCACGGTCACGCCGGTCTGCGCCTGGTATTTGCCGGCACGGTCGGCGTACGAGATCTCGCAGGGAGCATCACTCTCGAAGAAGAGTAGCTGGGCGATGCCCTCATTGGCGTAAATCTTGGCTGGAAGCGGCGTCGTGTTGGAGATCTCCAGCGTCAAGTGCCCCTCCCACTCGGGTTCGAGCGGTGTCACGTTGGTGATGATGCCGCAGCGCGCGTAGGTGGATTTGCCGACGCAGATCACCAGCGTCGATCTCGGGATGCGGAAGTATTCCATCGAGCGCGCCAAGGCGAACGAATTCGGCGGAATGATGCAGACGTCGCCGGTGAAATCGACGAACGAGGAAGGGTCGAAGTTCTTGGGGTCGATGACGGTCGTGTTGAGGTTGGTGAAGAGCTTGAACTCGTCGGCGATGCGGATGTCGTAGCCGTAGGCGGAAAGGCCGTACGACACGACCCCGGTGCTCACGAGGCCTTCCTCGAAGGGCTCGATCATGCGCTCCTCGAGAGCCATTTTTCGAATCCAGGTGTCGGGTTTGATGCTCATGCTTTTTCTTTCGTCGAAAGTCTGTCGGCGCGGTGTTCCATGGCCGCGTTCCGGAGCGCCTCCAACCACTCGATCGGGACCGCGTGCTCGCCCAACTTTGTAGTTCCGGCGCCGGGACCGTGAAAGTCGGATCCCCCGGAGGGTAGGAGCCCCATCTCGTCAATCAACCTCCTCAGCTTCTTGCGAACCGACGAGGTGTGCTTCGGGTGGGTCACTTCGAAACCGTCGAGGCCGAGCTCGGCGAGGGCGTGAATTTCCTCCTGCCGGACGCGACTGCTCGCCGGATGGGCAAGTATCGCAACTCCGCCGGCTCGATGCACGACCCGGATTACCTCTTCGGCGCCGACGGTTGGTTTGGGAACGAACGCCGGGCGCCCGATACCGATGAAGCGCCGGAAGGCTTCGTCAAGGGTCGCGGCGGCACCTTGTTCCACCAAGGCTCGGGCGATGTGGGGCCTGCCGATGCTGCCGCCATCGGCGGCGGCTTCGACGGCGGCGAACTCCAGGTCGATACCGAGGTCGTTGAGGAGACCGACGATCTCGCCGGCGCGTTGGTAGCGGAAATGGCGCGACTGATGGGCGCACTCGAGAAGCTCAGCATCCGCTTCGTCGACGAAGAGGCCGAGCATATGGATCTCCCGGTCGCCGAGGTTGGTCGAGAATTCGATCCCGGCGATGATCTCGAGGTCGAGACCACGCGCCGCGGCGCGCGCCGGGGCGACGCCGCCGACGATGTCGTGGTCGGTGACGGCGAGAGCGGCGAGAGCGGCTCGATCGGCCTCGGCGACGAGATTCTCTGGTGACAGCACGCCGTCCGAGTACACCGTATGGGCGTGCAGTTCGGCTCTAGCCTGCATGTCTCAACGCCTTTCTGCTGCGGGCGCTTATAATAGCGTGGAGACCGACATCGAGTCGCCGCGACGGCGGCGCTGCCGTTCTCCGTCACTCGAATGCACCGTCCTGTCGGGAGGCCCCTTGGATTTTGTCATCAGTGAGGAGCAGAGCCTCGTCGCCGCGACCGTTCGCAGCTTCGCCCAGGACGTACTTGAACCGCACGTACGCGAGTGGGACGAGGCGCAGGCGTTTCCCGACGAGGTCATGCAGCAGATCGCCGAGCTCGGCTTCCTCGGCGCGTCCGTCCCCGAGGAATACGGCGGCGCCGGGTTGAGCTCGATCGAGTACGTGACGCTGATCGAGGAGATGGCCCGAATCGACCCCTCCGTTACGTTGAGCGTCGCGGCGCACAACTCGCTGTGTACCGGTCACGTGCTGCTCGTCGGCAACGAGGAACAGAAGCGTCGTTACCTGCCGAGGCTTGCCTCCGGCGAGTGGATCGGCGCCTGGAGCCTCACCGAGCCGCAGGCCGGATCAGATGCCGCCGGCACCCGCGCGACGGCGGATTGGAACGCCGACCGCGGGGTTTGGATTCTCAACGGCACGAAGACTTTCAACACCAACGGGGCGAGGGCCAAGCTGGCCGTCGTCCACGCGGTCACCAGTCCCGAGCTCGGCAGCCGGGGCATCAGCGCGTTTGCGGTCGAGACCAGCGCCGACGGTTTCCGGGTGGGTCGCAAGGAGGACAAGCTCGGATGCCGCGCTTCCGATACGGTCGAGCTCATCCTGGTCGACGTCGAGGTGCCGCCGGAGAACGTACTGGGCGAGATAGACGAGGGCTTCGTCGATGCGCTCCGGGTGCTCGACGCCGGTCGTATCGGCGTTGCGGCCCTGTCGCTGGGTTTGGCGCAGGGGGCGCTCGATGCTTGCTTGAGCTACGTCCGTGAGCGCCACCAGTTCGGGCGGCCGATCGGCACCTTTAGCGCGATTCAGTGGAAGTTGGTGACCATGGCGAGTCAGATCCGCGCTGCCCGTTGCCTGGTGTGGCGCGCCGCCGCCCTTCGGGATGCCGGGGCGCCGTTCAAGAAGGCCGCCTCGATCGCCAAGCTGTATGCCAGCGAGCTGGCGGTGCGTGCCTCGGAACAGGCGGTTCAGATCTTCGGCGGCTACGGGTTCGTGAAGGATTACCCGGTCGAGAAGCTGTACCGTGATGCGAAAATCTGCACGATCGGCGAGGGAACCTCCGAGATCCAGCGGTTGGTGATCGCGCGCGAGTTGCTGCGTGCCTGACGTGTCCGTCGACGCGCCAACCGATTCGGATATCTGCTCGATCATCGATCGAATCGCGGCGGGTGATCGCCGCAGCTTGGCGCAGGCGATCAGCGCTATCGAAAACGGTAGCGGCGCCGGCTTGGTTCGTGAGGCGTATCCCCGCGCCGGCAACGCGCCGATCGTCGGCATCACGGGCCCCAGTGGTTCCGGCAAGAGCACGCTCGTCGACGGGCTGACCGCCGCCTACCGCGCCGAGAAAACGAGCATCGGCGTCCTGGCGATCGATCCGACAAGCCCGTTCACCGGCGGCGCGCTCCTCGGCGACCGGGTTCGCATGCAGCGGCACAGCGAAGATCCGGGCGTCTACGTGCGCAGCATGGCGACGCGTGGGGCGATGGGCGGCCTGGCCGCGGCCGTGTACGACACCCTGGTGCTGCTGTCGGTGGCCGGCCTCGACCGTCTGCTGCTCGAGACGGTGGGCGTCGGCCAGGACGAGGTCGACATCGCCGGTGTCGCTGACACGACCTGCGTCGTTTTGACGCCGGTCGGCGGCGATGAGATTCAGGCAATCAAAGCCGGAATCATGGAGATTGCCGACATCTTCGTGCTCAACAAATCCGATCTGCCGGGTGCCGACCGCGCGGAAGGCCATCTCCACGCCTGGGTCACGGGGGCCGGCGACGGAGAATGGGCGTCGCCGATCGTTCGTACGGTGGCGACCCAGGGCGACGGAATCGATGCGTTACAGGAGGCGATCGGGGACCATGAGGCGTGGTATCGCTCGAGCAGCGGCAAGGGGCGGGAAAAACGCCGCACGCTGGCGCGCTTGCGTCTGCGCACACTGTTGCGCGGGCGTCTCCTGAGCGCCGCGCGCGACCGCGGGTTTGATGAGAGTCGCGAGGCGGAGCTGGTCGAAGCGATCGTTGCCGGCGACCTCGATCCGCACAGCGCGGCGCGGACCGTGGTGCGGGAAGTGTTCGGCGAATGAGCCTCGTTCCCGCCGGGCCGATCGACCACGTGGGGATCGCGGTACGGGATCTCGATCGCGCCTGCGCGACCTACGAGGCCGTGCTGGGAGCCGAGCTCAGGGGTCGCGAGGTGGTGGAGCAGCAGGGTGTCGAGATCGCTTTCATGAGTTTGCCGGGCGACACCCGCGTCGAGTTGATCGCACCGACCGACGACTCCGGAGCGGTGGCCCGATTCATCGACAAGCGGGGAGAAGGGTTGCACCACATCTGCGTCCTGGTCGAGGACATCGAAGCGACGCTCGCCGAGCTTGCCGAGGCGGATATCGTCTTGATCGACAAGCGCCCGCGTGCCGGAGCGGAAGGCTCGAAGATCGCGTTCGTGCATCCGGCGGCGCTCGGCGGCGTGCTTCTGGAGCTGAAGCAGAAAGCTGATTAGGTGTTCCCGGTCGCTCAGGCCCGCGTGACGATGCTCGCCGGGCGGCTCGTGCAGCAGCGCCTTGAAGCGTCGTCCTGGCGCGAATATCTCAACGCGCTTCGCCGGCGGCAGGGGAGCGTTGATCGCGAGCCCGTTGCGGCTGCAGGAAAACCACCGTGGCGTCGCCGGTGATCACAGCGACACCGGCCGGCCCGCTACCGGCCGGGATGGTCAGGTGCGGTTGGCCGGTTGCCGGTGGTTCCTGTACCTCGAGCCGCACCGGGGGCGTCGGCCGGCGAAGGTTGCCTCGGTCCTGCTCCGTACGAGTCGGTCCACGAACCGTGATCCAGGGGCCGTACCGGGCTCCGACGACCGCCCATTGTCCGAACGTAGCGATGTCGAGGTAGTTGCGCGACGATAGCTGGACCGAATACATCTGAGTGCCGTTGCCCGCATTGACGGCGTTGAGGCGGGCGTCTAGGCCGGCGACCCAGAGGAGCTCGCCGGCCTGGCCCGGCGAGCCGAGCACCGAGGTTCCCAGCGTGCGCCGCCAATCGACGTGGCCGTCGGCGATCTTGAACGCGATGAGCTCGCCGGCCGCGGTTCCGACGTACACCCGGTCGTTGCCGACGTGAGCGCGGGAGATCTCGGATTCGGCGTCGTGTTGCCAGCGTAGGGCGCCGTCCCGAACGTCGAGCGCCAGCAGCCGGCCGCCGCCCGTGGTGATCAGCGCCAGACCCTGCTCCGCCGCCAGGTGGACCGTTGTGGCGTCGTCGACGGGGGTGTGCCATGGGTCGGCGCCGCCGAGGCGGCCGACGCCCTGGCCGTCGATGTAGATGACCGTTCCAGGCACTGCGCTGATCTCTGAGATCGGCGCGGCGACGGGTGTCTGAGAGACCAACGAGCCGTCGTTGGCGAACCACCAGACGCGCGGGCCGGTAGCGTCGTCGCCACGCGAAGCAATGACGACCTGCGCGCCGATCGCGGCGGGAGCGGCGCTGACGCGAGACTCGAGCTCGACCGGGCCCCACTCCGTGTCGCCGTTGCTGACGCTCCAGGCTACGAGCTGGTTGCCGATTGCCAGATAGACGTTGTTCTCGCCCACTGCGGGCCGGAATGTGAACGGGTCGTCGGGCGCCCGGCGCCAGGACTCGGACAGCGGTGCCGGCGAGCGCTCGTCCTCGCGAACGGCCTGAGCCATCGATGCCAGCGGATCCGCGTCGGGGGGTAGCCCGCCACATGCTGTGGTTGCCCATAGCAGCACAAGGGCCGCGGTGGCTCGCCCACACCTTCGGCGTGGCAGTGGCCACGCACACTCATCGCGGTCCGCCATGCGTTACGTTGCCGCCGGAGACGAGCGGCTGCTACTCTCGATTCGGGATAATCTCGACGTGAAATTCACAATGCCTACTTTAGTCCATGAAGGGCAGCTCGGCTCTCCGTTGCGCCAGATGTACCGTGATCTGTGTGCCCGGATGGGAGCGGAAGAATCCGTCCTGGTGGCGTTTTCCGGCGGGGTCGATAGCGCCCTCGTCGCCTACGTCGCGCACCAGGAGCTCGGGGATCGCAGCCTCGCGGTCACCGCCGACAGCGCCGCGGTACCGCGCTCGCAGCTTCGCGAGGCGCGCCAGTTCGCCGCGCAGATCGGGCTCCGTCACGAGGTCATCGTTACCGACGAGCTCCAGGACCCGGGCTATCGGAAGAATGCCGCGAACCGTTGCTTCTTCTGCAAGACCGAGCTGTACGGCAAGATGGCGGCGCTGGCCCGCCGCCGCGGTCTGGCCACGGTTCTCGACGGCACCAACGCCGACGATGCGGTCGATTACCGCCCGGGTATCGCTGCGGCGGAGCAGCAAGCCGTCCGCAGTCCCCTCAAGGACCTGGGCTTCCGCAAGAGCGACGTGCGCGACGTGTCGCGCTACATCGGGTTGCCGACGTGGGACAAGCCGGCCGCTGCGTGCCTGTCTTCGCGCGTCGCCTACGGTCTCGAAGTCACGCCGCAGACCCTGGCGCGCATCGAGGCGGGCGAGATCGGCGTGCGCGAGCTCGGCTTCCGGCAGTTTCGAGTGCGGCACCACGGCACGATGGTGCGGGTCGAGATCGATCCGGCCGAGCTCGACAGAGCGCTCGATCCGCAGATGGCGGCGCGCTTCGTCGAACTCTTCAAGGGCCTCGGCTACGAGTTCGTGTCGCTTGATCTGGAGGGTTACCGGAGCGGCAGCCTCAACGCTGATCTCTAGCCCGCATATCTCAACGCCCTCCTGCTGCGAGCGCGGAGAAGGGCGCGTCTACGGCGTTGCGTTTGGTCGGGCACCCGCAGCAAGCGCGACGCACTCGGCGGGCGGTCAGCGGTCGCCCCATTTCAATTTTGTTCGCAGGACTTCAAAGTACGAGCGCTGGCCGGTCAGCAGGAGCTCGAAACGAAGTGGGCTGCGCTCGACCGTGACGATCTCTCCGGGATGCACCTGAATGCCCTCCTGGCCGTCGAGGGTGAGGACGATGTCCTGGTCCTTGGAGAGCACGCGCACCGAGATCACCGCCTCCCCGGGCAACACGAGGGGGCGATTGGCAAGCGAGTGCGGGCTGATCGGCGAGACCACGATAGCCTCGACCTCCGGCATCACGATCGGTCCCCCGGCGGCCAGGGAGTACGCGGTCGAGCCGGTGGGGGTTGCGACGATCAGCCCATCGGCACGGTACCGCGAGACGAAATCGCCATCGATCATGACCTCTAACTGGACCATTCTCGCCAGCGACGTCTTGTTGACGACGGCGTCGTTCAGCACGTCACGGACGCGATCATCGCCGTCGGTTGGCGACCGGCCGTTGTGCACGCGGGCGCGCAGCATCATCCGGTGGGTACTGACGTAGCGACCGCTGAGGAGGTCGCTGATGGCGCCCGCGCTCTCCTCCCGAATGCTTGAGGTCAAGAAGCCGAGGCTGCCGTAGTTGATCCCGAGCACGGGCACGCCGGCGGTGGCGGCGCTGCGGGCGACCGAGAGCAACGTACCGTCGCCGCCGAGCACGATGATCACGTCGACCATGGCGGCGAGCTGGTTGCGTTCGATACCGCCGCCCGGGTCCTCGAGGAGCTCGGCGCTGGCGGTGTCACAGGTGACGGTGCAGCCACCATCGGTCAGCAACTTGACGATTCGGCGCAGGGCGTCGACGATCGCCGGCTCATTTTCTTTGGCGACCAACCCCACCTGGCGGAAGCGTTGCGCGTCATCCGTAGCGGCCATAGCCAACCCGTTCAGTCGTCCGGAACGTCGATGCTCTTGAGTGTCGCCTGGAGGCTAGCAAATTCCGACGGTACGGGCGGCCGCCGCAGCTGCAGGAAGCACTCCCAGTTGCCTGCGGATCCACGAATCGGGCTCGGGATGGCCCCGACGACGCTCCAGCCGAGCTCCTCCGCGGCGCGGCCGACCGTCGCCAGGCTCTCCCTCCTGGCGACCGCGTCGGTGACCACGCCCCCGGTGCCGACCCGCTCGGGGCCGCACTCGAACTGCGGCTTGACCAGCACCAGCGCGTCGCAGGCCGTTGCACAGACGCCGCCGACGGCCGGGAGGATCTTGCCGACACCGATGAACGCCACGTCGACTACCAGGATGTCCGGGGCCGCGTCGAGCTCATCCGGCAGGTCATCCGCTGTCAGGTAACGGGCGTTGGTCCGCTCCAGCACGAGGACGCGGGCATCCTGGCGCAGTCGCCAGTCGAGCTGGCCGTAGCCGACGTCGACGGCGATCACGACGGCGGCACCGGCTTGCAGCAGCGCGTCTGTAAAGCCGCCGGTCGAGGCTCCGATGTCCAAGCAAACACGGCCGCGCACGTCGACGTCCGACGCGTCGATGGCGGCGGCAAGCTTGTCGCCGCCGCGACCGACGAAGCGTGGGGCCGCGATCAGCTCGACCTGTTCGCCCGCCCTGACCAGCGTCCCCGCTTTGGAAGCGGTGTGGCCTCCGACGCGCACCTGCCCCGCCATGATCACGGCGCGGGCGCGGCTGCGAGTAGGAACCAGTCCTCGCTCCACCAGCACTTGATCGAGGCGCCGGCGGGACGAGCTCACTGGCTCCGGTCGACGACGAACTGTGCGATCAGCGCCAACGGGCGTGCCGCCGCGCCGAGGGGGGCGACCTGTTGCAGGGCCAGGTCTCGAAGCCGCCGGGCTTCGGCGCGGGCGCCGTCGAGTCCCAGCAGCGCGGGGTAGGTGGCCTTGGCGCGCTCCGCGTCCACGCCCGGCGTTTTTCCGAGGCTCTCGACCGAGCCCTCGATGTCGAGGATGTCGTCGACGATCTGGAACGCGAGGCCGACGGAGCGGCCGTAGGCGACGAGTCGATCCAGCGTGACGTTGTCGGCGCCGCCGAGGAGGGCACCGATCCGAACGCACGCCGTCAAAAGGGCGCCGGTCTTGGCGGAGTGGAGGGCTTCGAGCTCGGCCAGGTCAATGGGCTGACCTTCCGCTTCGAGGTCGAGCCATTGACCCGCCGCCATGCCGGCGCTGCCGGCGGCGGTACTCAACTCGACGAGGGCCGCGACCCAGGGTTCGGGCGCGCCGGCGTTGTGGGCGGCGCCGGCGAGGAGCGCGAAGGCCAGCGACTGCAAAGCGTCGCCGGCGAGGATCGCTTGCGGCTCGCCGAAGACCTTATGGCTGGTGGGTTTCCCGCGCCGCAGGTCGTCGTCGTCGAAGGCGGGTAGATCGTCGTGGATGAGCGAGTAGGTGTGGATCAGCTCGACAGCGCAGGCCGCTGGGAGCAGCGACTCGGCGTCTGTCGTCGGCACCTGGGCGGCGTCTCCGACGGTGTCGGCGAGGCCTCCTGCAGCGTCGGAGACCCCTCTCGCGGCCTCGGCGGCGGTGAGAACGAGGATGGGTCGTAATCGTTTGCCGCCGGCGAATACGGAGTAGCGCATCGCTTCGTGCAGTCCGGCCGGAGGCTCGTCAGCCGCGGGCAGGGCACGGTCGAGCGCGGCATCGATAAGAACGCGGTAGCCCGCAAAAAGTCGGCTGGCCCCACCGGGTGTCGCCTTGGCGTCGCTAGCCATTCTCGTCATCGACGGCGAGCGCAGCGGGCTCGACCGTCAATGTGCCGTCGAGCGTCTCGGAAAGCTGTTCGATACGCTGCTCCATGCCGTCGAGCCTCTGGCGGCAAAAGGCGAACAAGTGGACGGCGGACTCATAGACTTCGAGCGCTTTCTCCAGAGGGACGTCGCCCTCCTCGAGGTGCGCAGCGAGCTCTTCGAGTCTCTCGAGCGCGGCGTCGAACGTGAGGTCTTCGTCGCCGAAGGTCAATGTGTCCTGGTCGGAGTCCTGCTTCGGGGTCGTGCTCATGGGTGCTGGATTGTCTCACAAAGGTTGCGGGATCGTGCCCTTCTCGGTTGATACCACGGTGCAATCGAGGGCGTCCTTTCGAAGCCGCACCCGCACCTGGTCGCCCGCCGCCACGTCATCGGCGGAACGGACGATGGCGCCGTCGACGCGGCGCTCGCAGATCGCGTAACCACGTCCGAGGACGGCCAGCGGGCTGAGGGCGTCGATACGCCCGATGGCCGTCGTAAGGCGTGACCGGCGATGCTCGACGAGCCGCTGCAGGGAGGTCGCCAGGCGGCGCGCCGAACCGTCGACGCGGACGCGGGTCTTGAGCGCCATCGCGGGGAGGTTCTTCGACGTCAACCGCCGGCCGACAGATTCCAGGGCCTGCCGGGTGCCGACGAAACTTCGATCGGCCGGTGTCTTGACGGCCCCGAAGGCTTCGTCGAGTCGCTGTCGGTACACCGAAAGCAGGCGCGCCGGGTGGCCGAGACTTCGCTGCAGGGCAGGTTCTCGCAGGCGGGCACGAGTGACCAGCAGCCGGCGGCCGACGGCGGAGCGGGCGCGTCGGCCGGCGCCGTCGATGCGATCGAGGAGAAGCTGCCGGCTGGCGGCGACCAATTCCGCCGCCGCGGTCGGCGTCGCCGCTCGCTGATCGGCGACCAAGTCGGCAATCGTCTGATCGATCTCGTGGCCGACGGCTGAGACGACGGGGATTGCCGACGCGGCGATGGCGCGCGCCAAGGCCTCTTCGTTGAACGCCCAGAGGTCCTCGCGCGACCCGCCGCCCCGGCCGACGATAATGACGTCGGCCTCGGCGTGGCGGTTCAATCGCTCGAGGGCGGCGATGATGTCGTCGGCCGCCCCGGTTCCCTGGACGCGGGCCGGCGACAGGAGGGCGCGAATCGGCACCGCGTTCTTCTTCCACACCCGGCACATGTCCCGCCAGGCGGCGCCGGTGGGCGAGGTGACGATGCCGACGCAGCGCGGTAGGACGGGAAGCGGGCGCTTACGATCGGCATCGAACAAACCTTCTTCGGCGAGGCGCGTCTTGAGTTGCTCGTAGGCGAGCTGCAAGGCGCCCCAGCCGACCGGCTCGAGGATCTCGGCGACGATCTGAAACTGGCCCCGGGGAGGGTAGATGGTCGCCTGCCCGCCGAGGATGATCTCCATGCCTTCCTCGACGTCAAACGGCACCTGCTTGTTGGCGCGGCTGAACATGGCGACGGACACGCTGGCGCCCCCGTCTTTGAGGTTGAAGTACCAGTGGCCGCTCGAGTGGCGCACCAGGCGGCTGATTTCACCACGAACCCAAACGAAGAGGAACGCCTCCTCGAGCAGGTCGCGGCAGGTGCCGGCGAGCTCGGAAACGGTCCAGACGCGGCGCTGTTCCTCGCCGGGGGCCGTGCCCATCAGTCGAAAATCCGATCGGCGATGTCGGCGTCTGCGGTTCCGGGAGCGTGGAGTGGGCCCGGTGGATCGAGGAAGACCTCGATACCCGTGGCGCGGCCGGTCGCGGTGTCGATATCGATCAACGCGCAGGCGACGCGTGGGTTGGCGGTAGCGACCTGGAAGCGCGCCGGGCGGCCGGTGATGAAGCGGTGCAACGCGAGATCGGGGCGTGTGCCGATGATCGAGTCATAGGGGCCCGTCATGCCGACATCGGTGCAGTACGCGGTGCCGGCGGGAAGCAGGCGGGCGTCGGCGGTCGGTACGTGCGTGTGGGTGCCGACGACTGCGCTGACCCTGCCGTCGGCGTGCCAACCCATGCCGAGCTTTTCGGACGTCGCCTCGGCGTGAAAGTCGAGCAAGATCGCCGCCGACGGATCGGCGATCTCGTCGAGGATGTCGTCGAGGGCTCGGAACGGGCACTCGATCGGCGGCATGAAGACCCGCCCCTGGAGGTTGATCACGGTCACCGGGTGGCCATCCCGCGCCCGGCCGTGAAACACGCCGCCGCCGGGCGCATCGGGGGGGTAGTTGGCGGGTCGCAACAGGCGGGGTTCATCGTCGAGATACTGCTCGATGCCCCGCTGGGCCCAGATATGGTTGCCGCTCGTCAGCACGTCGACGCCCATCGCCAGGATCTCGTCGCCGAGCGACGGTGTGACGCCGCGGCCGGCGGCGACGTTCTCGGCGTTGACGACGGTGAAATCGACATCGTGCGTCGCCTGCAGGTCAGCGAGCCGAGCCGCCAGGATGCGCCGTCCCGGCTTGCCGACGACGTCACCAACGAAGAGCAGCCTCACCGGGCGAAGCCTACCGCACGGGTCTCACGGATCACCGTGACCTTGATCTCGCCCGGGTACTGGACCTCCTTTTCGATCCGTTTGGCGATGTCTTTTGAAAGCCATACGGCCTCGTTGTCGCTCACCTGATCGGACTCGACGATGATGCGCAGCTCGCGGCCCGCCTGGATAGCGTAGGCCTTGCTGACGCCGTTGAAGGCGTCGGCGATCTCTTCGAGCTTCTGCAAGCGTTTGACGTAGGTTTCGAGCATGTCGCGGCGGGCACCGGGGCGAGCCGCAGACAAGGCGTCGGCAGCCTGTACGAGGACCGCCTCGACGGTCTTGGGCTCGACGTCGAAATGGTGCGCCTCCATGCCGTGGATCACGGCGTCCGATTCTCCGTAGCGCCGCAACAGATCGATGCCGATGGTCAGGTGGGTGCCCTCGACCTCATGGTCGACCGCCTTGCCGATGTCGTGCAGCAGGCCGGCGCGGCGCGCCACGTTGGCGTCGGCGCCGAGCTCGCCGGCGAGAATCCCGGCGATCGTCGCCACCTCGATCGAGTGCGTCAGGACGTTCTGCCCGTACGACGTACGAAACTTGAGCGTCCCGAGCAGGCGCACCAGCTCGGCGTGTAATTCGTGGATGCCGAGGTCGGCGGCGGCTTCTGCGCCGTCGTGTCGGATTTGCTCCTCGATGTCGGCGCGGGTGCGCGCGACGACCTCTTCGATGCGAGCGGGGTGGATGCGGCCGTCGCCGACGAGTTGCTCGAGGGCGAGCCGCGCGACCTCACGGCGCAGTGGGTCGAAGGTCGAGATCAGCACCGCCTCCGGTGTGTCATCGACGATGAGGTTGACGCCGGTGATCATCTCGAAGGCGCGGATGTTGCGACCTTCGCGGCCGATGACCCGTCCCTTCATGTCGTCCGATGGCAGGGCGACGACCGAAACGGTGTGCTCCGCGACGTGGTTGCCGGCAGCGCGTTGGATCGCCATCGAGATGATGCGTTGGGCCTGCTTCTTGGCCGTCGCCTTGGCGTCCTCTTCGATACGACGGATGGACGCCGTTGCCTCTTCGCGGGCTTCGCGCTGCATGAGCTGCACGAGGGTCTGCTTGGCCTCGGCTGACGTCTGGCCGGCGATGCGTTCGAGGCGTGCAACGGCTTCGTCGCGCCTCCGATCGGCGTCCTTTTCGGCGACCTCGACGTGTTGGACCTTGCTCCGGAGCTCGCGCTCGAGACGCGAAAGCCCCTTTTCGCGATCCTCGAACGCACTGGTGCGGCGCTCGAGCTTCTCGTCGCGACGAGCGATCCGGCGCTCGAGCTTGTTGATCTCGCGGCGGCGGTCGCGACTCTCGTCGTCGAATTCCTGCCGCGCCCGGAGGTGTTGCTCGCGGGCCTCGATCTTGGCCTCTTTGAGTAGCGTCTCGGCCCGCTTTTCGGCGTCTTGGGCAAGCTCCTCGGCGTTCGCGCTGGCTTCGCTGAGCAGGCGTCCGGCGAGGCGGCGCCGGGTCGCCAACCAGAGGGCGAGCAAAATCGAGCCGCCGATCACCACGCCGACGGCGACGGCTGCCGTGGTGGAGCCTTGCGACAGTCCGAAACTCTGGCTCAGTAGTCCGAGACCGAGGGTGCTGGTAACGCTGGTGCTGTGCATGGTCACCCCCTAGTCACACTCGGATCACGACGAGGGAGAAGGGCGCGACCTTGCGGTCGCCGAACCTGGCGCCGATGGCGACGAGAGCGTCGCACGGAACACGGGGGCGACTGCGGCCTGCCTAGGCTAGCAAGCCCCCTTCGCGAAGAAGCGGTTCACAACCACTGGATCCATGCAACATGCGGCGATCGGTGTGCTCTCGTTTCGTTGGAGAAAACTGCCGACGGGTCGGTTTTCGGCGCTGTGGAGATCCAAGGCGTCGGCGCCCCCGGATCCGGTTCTGTTTTTCTCCCTCCCGTTCTTCGAGGGTCGTAGGCGTTACGTAGTAGTCAGTCGCCGGAACTCCGACGATTTTTTATACTCACTGTATGGCTCCCATGTTATCCGGGCGCCGGGAGATTGCAACGGCCGGCAGCGGGCTAGCGCTGGCGGGCGCCGAGCGTTTCGCAGAGGGCTTCGACCAGGCGTTGCTGGCCGGCGTCAATTTCCTCGCGGGTCAACGTGCGGTCGTCGCTGCGAAATGTGAACCGCAGCGTCAAGCCGCGATGCCCCGGCGGAATTTCGTCACCGGCATAAATCTCCACCAACGAAACGCCGATCAGCGGCAGATTCGCAGCGGCTGCAGCGGCGATGGTGGTCGCCTCGACGGCGGCGTAGTCATTGTCCTCGGCCACGACCAGGGCGACGTCGCGGACGCCCGCCGGGAAGCGCGACATGGGCAGGTAGTGGGCCGTCGGATGGGGCCGGTCGATGAGCTCGTCAATATCGAGCTCGGCGACCCAGACGTCGGCGTCGATGTCGAAGGTATGCGCGGCGTCGGCGGAGATCCGCCCGGCCCAACCCGCCGGGGCGTCATCGCCGCTGGCGGAGCGCAACACGGCGGCCGTCGCGGGATCGATCCCGGGGGCGGTGCCGGGTTCCCAGCGCCACTGCGGCCAGGCCATCTGCCGGGTGACACGCTCGACGATTCCCTTGAGGTCGTAGAAGTCGACCGCAGCGGCAGCATCGTCCCAGTGGTCGCGCCGGCGTGAGCCGGTGAGGGCGATCGCCAGCCCCCACCGTTCGGTAACCCCTTCGTCGGTGAGCGGCCCGGTGAAACAGTGGCCGACTTCGAACAGCCGCAGCGTCGTTTGGCCGTGGTTCAGGTTGTGTGCCACAGCGCCGAGAAGGCCCGGAACCAGGTGAGCGCGCAGCACGCCGAGGCTTGTGGAGATCGGGTTGCCGAGGGCGACGAGATCTTCGGCCCGATCTATGAAGACGGTTTGTTCGGCGGCCGAGCTCAGGGAGCTCGACATCACCTCGTGGCACCCGGCGGTGACGAAGCATCGCTTCAGGCGGCGCTCGCCGAGAACCTCGGGCGTTCCCGGATCCTCGACGGCGCGAACAACCGGCAAGGTGGCGGGCAGCCGGTCGTAGCCGTGGTGGCGGCCGACTTCCTCGATCAGATCCTCCTCGCGCATCACGTCCGGGCGGAAGCTCGGTACCTCGACGGTGTAGCCGCCGTCCGCGGGTTCGATCGAGAACCCGAGACGGGTAAGGATCTGCTCGACATCGGCGGGCTGCATCTCGATCCCGAGCAGGCTCTGCAGGCGCTCGAGCCGCAACTCGGTGGTCACCGGTTCGGGCAACGCGCCGACGACGTCGATCATCCCGCCCGCCAGCTCGCCGCCGGCGAGCTCCTGGACGAGGCCGGCGGCACGGTCGAGCGCCATGAGCATGCCGTCGTGCGCGGCGGAGCGTTCGAAGCGATGGCTGGCATCGGTATGGAGGTTGAACCGTTGCGCCGTGGCCCGGACGGAGGCGGGATCGAACCATGCTCCCTCGAGCAGAACGTTCACCGAGTCGTCGGTAATGGCGCTCTCCACCCCGCCCATCACGCCGGCGAGCGCCACCGGACGCTGCGCGTCGGCGATCACCAGGTCGCTCGCCAGCAGCTTGCGCTCGATGCCGTCGAGGGTGACGAGGGTCTCGCCGTCGCGCGCCCGCCGGACGACGATGCGTTGCTCGGCGAGCCGGTCAAAGTCGAAAGCGTGCAGCGGGTGGCCGAGCTCCCAGAGGACGAAGTTGGTGATGTCGGCGACGTTGCTGAGCGGGCGCAGGCCGATCGCCTCGATCAGGCTCGCCAGCCACGGCGGCGACGGGGCGATCTTGACGCCGCGGATCAGCCGGGCGGCGTAGCGCGCGCACCCATCGAAATCCTCAATCTCTACGCCGGTCAACCGGTCGATGCCCGGATCAGATCCGCGGGCCGTGATCTTGGGCGCCCGCAGCTCGACACGCCGGGCGGTGGCGATCTCGCGGGCGACGCCGTAGTGGTTCATCGCGTCGACGCGGTTCGATGGGATATCGAGGTCGAAGACGGTGTCGTCGCCCTGCGGCCGCATGTCCTCGACGACCATGCCGCAACGGGTGAGGAGCGCGGCGAGATCGTCGGTCGTTTCGGGAAGCTCGACGTAGCGCGCCAACCACCGCGAAGAAAACAGCATCCCGCGTCAGACCGCGAACTGGCGCAGGAAGCGCGCGTCGTTTTCGTAGAACATCCTGATATCGTCGATGCCGTAGCGCAGCGCCGCGATGCGGTCGACACCCATGCCGAAGGCGAAGCCTTGCCACTCCTGCGGATCGTAGCCGACGGCCTCGAAAACGGCCGGGTGGACCATGCCGCAGCCGAGCATCTCGATCCAACCGTTGCCGGCGTCGGCGTCCATTTCGGCAGACGGCTCGGTGAACGGGAAGTACCCCGGTCGCAATCGGGTTTCGGTTTGGGGCCCGAAGAGCGCCTTGGCGAAATGGTCGAGCGTGCCGCGCAGATCGGCCATGGTGATGTCCCGATCCACGAGCAAGCCCTCGCACTGCACGAACGACGGGGTGTGCGTGGCGTCAGGTGTGTCGCGCCGGTACACCCTGCCGGGGACGATGATGGCGAGCGGCGGCTCCTGCTGCTGCATGGTACGGATCTGAACCGGCGATGTGTGGGTTCGCAGCAGCCAGTCACCTCCGAGGTACAGCGTGTCCTGGATATCGCGCGCCGGGTGATCGCGCGGCATGTTCAGGGCTCCGAAGTTGTAGAAGTCGTGCTCGACCTCGGGACCACCGACGACCTTGTAACCCATCCGGGTGAAGACGTCGAGGATCTCCTCGAGCGCCAGGGTGATCGGGTGGAGCGAGCCGACTTCGTCGCTGCGGCCGGGGAGGGTCACGTCGAGGGCATCGGCCTCGGTCGCGCCGCTGTCTCTCAATCCGGCTTCGATCTCGGCGAGGCGGGAGCTGATCGCCTGGCGGGCCTCGTTGGCGGCGCGGCCCACGGCGCCGCGGCTTTCCGGCGGCAGGTCGCGCATGCCGTTGAAGACCGCCGTCAGGCGGCCGCGCTTGCGACCGAGGTAACGGGCGCGGAGATCGTCGAGACCGGCGGCGTCGCGTACTCCCTCCGCCTCGCCCTCGAAGTCGGTGCGAAGGGCCTCGATTTCGGCTAGTGGATCGCCGCCACCAGCCGGCGTCTGTCCCGTCTCATCGTCCACGGCCGTGCCTCTCGGGAGTTCTTCAGCACCCTGCTACGCCGCGAGACAGTCTTTGGCGGCGACGGTAAGCTGCTCGAAAGTCTCCGGGTCCTTGACCGCGATCTCAGCCAGGACCTTGCGGTCGAGGCCGATGTCGGCGGCTTTGAGGCCGGCCATGAAGCGGCTGTAGGAGAGTTGATGGAGGCGGCAGGCGGCGTTGATGCGGATGATCCACAGGCGACGAAAGTCACGCTTCTTGCGCTTGCGACCGATGTATGCGTACACCATGGCGTGGTCGACCGCGTCACGCGCCGAGGCGTAGAGCCGGCTGTCGGAGCTGTAATAGCCCTTTGCTCTCTTGAGTATGCGGCGACGCCGGTTCTTGTGGACGTTGCCGCGTTTTACACGGGCCATGAGATCCCCTCCGGTACCTAGCTGTAGCGCTTCGGCAGCAGCCGGCTGAGGCGGCGCTGGTCGCCGTCGGAAACGATCGCCGACTTCCGCAAGTTGCGCTTCTGCTTGGTCGTCTTGTGTCCCATCATATGGTTGGCGTAGGCGTGGTGGCGGGAGAACTTCCCGCTGCCGGTGCGCTTGACGCGCTTGGCGGCACCACGATGACTCTTCATCTTCGGCATTTCGGTATCCTCGAATGGGTACGAAACTCGTTGTCTGTCAGCGACCGGCAGGCGGTCAGTTGCGTTTCGGCGTGATGATCATCGACATCAACCGGCCCTCCATACGCGGGGCCGTGTCGACGCGAACGGTATCGCCGAGCTCTTCTACGACGCGGTCCAGGATTCTCCTGCCGTATTCCGGATGAACAACCTCGCGGCCTCGGAACATGATCGTTGCTTTGACCATGTGCCCTTGTTCGAGGAAGCGATGAATGTGTTTCATCTTGAAATCGTAGTCATGCTGATCGATCTTCGGGCGAAACTTCACTTCCTTGAGCTGTGTGTTGTGGGGGCGGTGTTTCTGCTCCTTGGCGGTACGATACGAGAACTTGCCGTAGTCCAACATCCGGCAAACTGGAGGGTCTGCACTGGGCGCCACCTCGACCAGGTCAAGCTCCAACTCCTGAGCCCTCGCTCTTGCGGCCTCCGTAGGTACCACGCCTAGCTGTTCGCCGTCGGCATCGATCAGTCGGACTTGAGGAACCCTGATCTGGTCGTTAATCCGGTGTTTCTTGTGTTCGGTAATTCGCTGACTCCCTGTTTGTGGTTCGGCGCGCCGGGGCGGCGCCGTACCTGTCGTCAGGCCGGTGCCGCTTCACCCTCGCGTAACGGCCATTCTCGCACAGCGCGGTCGTCAATGTCTTGCACGGCCTTCACCAAAAACTCTTCCATCGTTTCGCTTCCGAGGTCGCCGGCGCTGCGGTGACGAACGGAAACCTGTTGTTCTTCCATGTCACGGTCGCCGACGATGAGCATGAACGGGATCTTCTGCATCTGCGCATCGCGGATCTTGGCGCCCAGTTTGCCGCTGTGGCGATCGATCTCGGTGCGCAGGCCGGCCGCGGTGGCCGCCGCAGCGAGCTCCTCAGCATAACCCAGATGGCGGTCGGCAATCGGCAAAATAATGACCTGAACCGGAGCTAGCCAGAGCGGAAAGGCGCCGGCGTAATGCTCGATCAGGCCGCCGACAAAGCGCTCCAGCGATCCGTAGATGGCGCGGTGGATCATCACGGTGCGGTGCGGGTGGCCGTCGTTGCCGACGTAGGAGAGATCGAAACGCTCCGGCAGGTTGAAGTCGAGTTGGATGGTTGATCCCTGCCAGGAGCGGCCGAGCGCATCGATCAGGTGGAAGTCGATCTTCGGGCCATAGAACGCCGCTTCGCCCACCTGCCGTTCGAATACCAGTCCCATCGAGTCGAGCGCATCGGCCAGGGCGTCCTCCGCGAGCGCCCACTGGTCGTCGTCGCCGGCATATTTGCTTCGGTTCTCGGGATCGTGCAGAGACAAGTCGATGCGGTATTCCTCATAGCCGAACGTGCGCATCACGTGCAGCGCCAGATCGAGCACTCCGGACACCTCTTCCTTGACCTGGTCGGGTCGGCAGAAGATGTGGGCGTCGTCCTGCGTGAAGCCGCGCACCCGCAGCATGCCGTGAAGGACGCCGGACAGCTCGTTGCGATACACGGTTCCGAACTCGCTGTAGCGCAGCGGCAGGTCGCGGTACGAGCGGGTGCCTTTCTGGTAGATCAGGATGTGGCCCGGGCAGTTCATGGGCTTGAGAACGTAGTCCTGCCCGTCGACGTCGAGCGTGAACATGTGCTCCTCGTAGAAGTCGAAGTGCCCCGACGTTTCCCACAGGTGCTTGCGTGCGATGTGCGGCGTATAGACGATGTCGTAGCCCCGTGCGAGCTGCTCGTCGCGCAGAAAGGTCTCGATTTGATGGCGCACCATGCCACCCTTGGGATGCCAGTACGCCATCCCGGGGCCGGCCTGCTCGTCGAAGTGAAAGAGATCCAGATCGATGCCGAGCCGGCGATGGTCGCGCTTCTTCGCCTCCTCGATGTGGTCGAGAAACGCCTGCAGGTCCTCGGCGGAGAAAAATGCGGTGCCGTAGATGCGCTGCATCATCGTCGCGTCTGCGCGACCACGCCAGTGCGCCGCCGCCGTGTGCATGAGCTTGATGGCCGGGATCTTGCCGGTGTGCGGCAGGTGGGGGCCGGTGCAAAAGTCGATGAAGTCGCCCTGCTGATAGCAGGAAACCTGCGCACCGCCCTTGTCGCGGATGAGCTCCACCTTCAGCGTCTCGCCTTTCTCGGCGAAGAGCTTCTCGGCCTCTTCCTTGGACATCTCGAGTCGCTCGAGCTTCTGGTTGGTCTTGATCAGCCGGCGCATCCGCTTCTCGATGGCCTGCAGGTCATCCGGCGTGAAGGCCTCTTCGCGCAGGAAGTCGTAATAGAAGCCATCGGCGGTTGCCGGGCCAATGCCCACCTGGACGTCGTCGTAGAGCTCCTTGACCGCCTGGGCGAGCACATGGGACGTCGTGTGTCGGCACATCTGGAGCGCTGTCGTGTTGCCGTCACCGGCCTGCAGCGGGGTCAGCTCGCCGTCGGTATCGAGCGCCATATGGAAGTCGAGCGGCTGCCCGTCGAGGCACACGCCGATCGCTTTCTTCAGCCACTTGGGGGCGTGCTCCTCCAGGACTTCGCGCACGCGGGTTCCGGTGGGGACGCGCACGTCCCGGCCTTCGATTGTGATCTCGATCGAGTCAGACATCGCTGTAAGGGCTGTTGATGAGCGGCAAGCCAAGGGAACGAGTAGGCGCGGCCGGGCTCGAACCGACGACCTCTTCCGCGTCAGGGAAGCGCTCTCCCAACTGAGCTACGCGCCTTCGTTTCCAAAGCAACGAACGACAGAACTCCGAAGAGCCCGTCCGCACCCTGCTGGCGCCGGGCACCCGAGACGGGGCCGACCGCGACCACCAGAACGTGTAGGCCGCAAAACCGCTAAAACAGCAATTATAGAGAGGTTTGCGCGAATTCGTCAACGCGACTCATCGATCGCCAACGACTCGCCGGCGGTGCCTTGACGGTCGATGGCGCATACCAGGTAGGCGATCACGACCAGCGACATCAGCTCGCCCGGCAAGTGAGAAAAGTAGGACTGGAAGAGAATTTCTTTCAAGCCGTCGGGGATGCCCGCGGCGGCGGCGGTATTCGGGCTCCATCTTGCCAACAGCGCGTTGCCGGCGAAGCCGGCGGCGTAGTAGGGGAGGAGGCAGAAAAAATACCCCACGACCCGGCCGGGCTCGGAAACCATCTTGTATGCGTAGAAGACGGCGAACACGGGCGCCAGCAGAAAGGTGAGCACGAACAGGATCCCGACGGCGTCCCTCGACGTCTGGGGCAGGAAGACCATCGCCAGCGCGGCGGTCGCACCGGCGACGCCGAAGACCGTCAAGCGGACAGCGCGCGGCGGGCGCGCGCCGTCGTCGTCGGGCGAGGCGATGACGCCGGCAAGCGCCGCCGAGACGACCAGGCCGACGCGGTAGCCCCACTCGCCCGGGCGCACGGTTGCCGGGGACAACATCGCCAGCGGGATCAGCACCGCCGTTGCCAGGATCTGTACGAGGGCGCCGCGCCGCGATCCGAGCCAGGTGCCGGAGAGCAACGCCATGGCGGGGGCGAAGGAAAACGACCCGGCGAGGGTGTAGTCGACGCGCAGAAACGCTATGGCTACGGTGGCCAGCGTCCAGACGGCCAGTGGCCAGCGACAAGGGTGCAGACGGCTGACCTCAGCCCCCATGTCTCAACGTCCTTCTCCGCGCCCTTGCCAACAACGGCGTTGAGACGTGCGGGCTACCGCGCATCTCTGAACGGGTTGCGGCTTGCGGATGTCAGCGCGGATCCCGCTCAGTCTTGGCCCAGCGGTGTGCTCGGCGGTGAGACGTGATGGGCGCTGGCCGGAGAGTCGCCGGCGTCCTGCGTTCGGGCGCCGCTGCCGGACGCCGCGTGGGGATTGACCGCCGCGGCGATGCCCGTCGTCGATGGCGTCAGCGTGGCCACGGGGGCGGGCGGCAGGAAAGGTCGCGGCGTACTGGACGGGAAGTTGAACGCGGCAATCACCGACTCGGGGCCGTTGGTTGCCCGGAACTCACGGGTCATCAACTCGAAGGCAACGGCGGCGTATTCGGCGGCGCCACGTGACGTCGGCGCCGAGTCGACGATCGGTCGACGCTTGTCCGCAGCTTCCGCCAACTTGACGTTCTCGTGCACGACGGTATCGAAGACGAGCTCGCCGTACTTGGCCCGTAGCTGCCCCAGTACGATGCGTGAGATCGTGGTGCGGCCGTCGAACAGACATACGAGGACGCCGCTCAAGCGGACGTCACTGCCGGCCCGGGCGGCGACGTCGTTGACCATCTTTTCCAATCGCTCGAGGCCGGCGAGAGCCATTCCCTTGGCCTGTACGGGAGCGATGACCTCCTGGGCCGCGGTCAGGGCGTTGGTCAGGACGACGCCGGGAGAGGCGGAGCAATCCAACAGCGCGTAGTCGTAGTCGTCGCACATTCGCGCCCAGAGCACACGCTCGCCGGCCAGAGCACCACGATCGATCTCGTGCAACTTGGGTGACGAGGGGACGACGTGGATATTCGCCCAGCGCGTCGGCATGGCCGCGGCACGGACGGTCGCCTGGCCGCGCAGGATCTCGTAGAGGGTCGACGCGCCGTCGTCGGGCTCGGCGCGCAACCAAGCGGTCATGTTGCACTGCGGGTCGCAATCGATCAGCAGCACACGCTTACCGTTGCGAGCCAGGCTCGCACCGAGATTGACGGTGGTCGTCGTCTTGCCGACGCCACCTTTGAGGTTGCATACGGCGATCGTACGCAAACCATAGTCTCCAGGGTGGGCAATAGACAGAATCGTAGGGGTGAGCCGAACTAGGGTCAAGGAGAAAGTTCCTTGTCTTGCAATACCTTACGCGCCGATCAGCGGGTGATCAGGCGGCGGACACAGGACGATTCCGGAGGTTGGCGACGCCCCGTCAATCTCGCCCGGCAGGCGAGCCGAGAAAGAGGTCGGGATGGCGCTCGTCCGCGGCGGTCCTGCTGACGCGCCGCTCGCCGCTGCCGTCGGCGTCAGCCTCGTAGATCTCCCAGTTTCCATCGCGGTCAGACACCCACACGAGGCGGCGGCCGTTCTCGGAGTATTGCGGGTCCTCGTTGTTGGACACGCCGCTTCCGATCGATCGAGTTCCGCTCCCGTCCGGGCGGGCGCTGCGCAGGTCGGTGCCGATCAGATCACCCCCCGACATGAAGGCGATGCGGTCCTCTCTCGGGCTCCAGGCCGGATTGCACTTGCCGGGTAAAGGCCCGGTTATACGCTCGATTTCGCCGTTTCCGAGGTCGAGGACATAGACCTGCCAGGAGAACAGCCGATCGGAAGAAAAGGCGATTCGGCGCCCGTCCCCGGCGGCCGTCGGGCCCCCCGTGCGGCCGCCCGAATAGTGCGTCACCTGGATCAGGCGGCCGCTCTCGAGGTTCAACAGGTAAATGTTCTCGTCGCCGTCGCGGTCGGAGGAAAAGACCAGGCGGCCGTCCGGCATCCAATCCGGGTCGGTGTCCTGTCCGGGATGATCGGTGATGCGGCGCAAGTTGCTGCCGTCCCGCTCGATCACGTAGATGTCGTTGGAGCCGGCCAGGTCGGAGTGGAACGCTACCTTGCTGCCATCCGGCGACCACCGCGGCCGCTGATCTCGGGCCCGATGCGTCGTCAGCCGTACCGGTGCTGCCGCCCCGGCGTCGTAACGATGGATGTTGACGCGGTCACGGCCGGGGCTCTCGTATACCAGACTGCCGGCGCTCAGCCGCCAGTCATCGGGCTGGTTGGCTCTCCCCGCTCGCACCGGCCGGTTGTCTGGCGGGCCGTCGGGCCCGGCGAGCGCGCCGCCGGCAGCGAACGCGAGGAGAAACGCGGTTGCCACACCGGAAAAACATCGCATCCCGTGATGTTAACCGGAATATCTCAACGGGTCGCGTAACGGATGCGCGCCTCGGCGGCACGGCCGGCGGAGTTTGACGGGCGCTCAGTCCGACGCGTAGTTGATTTCCAGGCGCTTGACGGCGAGCGACGCGGCCGCCAGCACGACGACGGTCAAACCGAAGAGGCCGAGAACCGCGGTAGCCGTCGATGGCGGTGTGGCGGGCGACATCAGCAGGCGAATGATCATCGGCGCACCGGTGTCTATCGGCGGCGGTACCGGCGTCAGCGCTTGCACGTAGTAGAGGACGCTGAGCTTCTGCAGCATGCCGGGGAGGAACGAGTTGATGCTTTCCCAGAACAGGAGCACCACCGCCGGGACGATGGGGTTACGAAGCAGCAGGCCGGCGGCGAGGAAGACGCTGCCGTAGCCGACGCAGGCGAGGGCGGCGGCGGCGCAGTACCAAAAGAGGTGCGAGAGCCCCGGGTTCGGCCAGAACGCGGCCAACTCGGCAGGCTCCTGCGGCCACAGCATGACCAGGAAACACAACGCCGCACCGCCCGTGAAGATGGTCACCGCGGTCAACAGCCCGGCGAGGTACTTGCCGGCCAGCAGCACGTCGCGTCGCACCGGCGCCAGAAACCAAAAGTGCAGCGTCTTGTCGAGCATCTCGCCGCGAAACAGGTTCATGAATATGCCCAGGCAGCCGAAAAAAATAGCCAACCGCAGGTAGAAGTAGGTGAAGATCCCGGCGAATACTCCGCGGTCTTCGGCGAAGTTGATCAGCGCGCGCCGCGCTCGGTCCTTGCCCTCCAGGACGCCCGATATGAAGGTGAGATCCCAACGGCTGGTGCCGTCGAAATACATCAGGCGGCGCCGTTCGGGGATCTCTGTGCCGTCGCGGTGGGTGCGCGCCGGGAAGGTCCGATCGGTGATCGCTTCGCCGGCACGGCTCAAGACCTGTTCCACGGTGTCGCCGTCGCGCAGGCCGGCGAAGACACCGGGCGGCGTAATCTGGTCGGCAAAGCTGTTGCGGGTGATCGTTATCTCGACCCCGTGACCGAAGAAGGCGAGCGCCGGAAACAGGGCCAGCGCGTAGACCCAGAGGCTACGGCGGGCGAAGAAGACGCGCCTGAGCTGCAGCCCGGCAATGGTGCGAACTTGCCGCAAACGGAACCTGGCTCGCATATCTCAGGGCCCTCCTGCTGCGGGCGGGGCTACGGCGTTGCGCTTGGTCGGGCACCTCGGCGCATGGTCACATACGCCGCCGGCGCCCTTGCGGCGCGCGCCTTGTATCCACGCCATCCTCCCCGCCCTGGCGACGAACGGCGTTGAGAACTGCGGGCTGGCGCTCACGACCCACCTCCGATCAAGTATTTGTAGAGCGCGTCGACGTTTTCGTCGGCGGCGATGACGCTTTCGACCTTGTGCCCGGCGAGGGCGATGCGTCGCAAGGCGCGCGAGAACTCGAGATGGTTGCGGGTCATCACCAGCAAGCCGAGATGGTCGTCGTGGATCTGCACCTGGGTCACGTGATCCTGCTCGAACAGCAACGAGGCCACGCGGGAGGCATCCGGGCAACGGATCGCGTACTGGCGCGGGTGCTCGTCGATCTCGTCGCGGACGCTGCGGATGTCGCCCTCGGCGATTACGCCGCCGTTGGCGAGGAGGATGACGCGGTCGGAGATCACGTCGACCTCGTGGAGCACATGGCTGGAAATCAGCACGTGCTTGCCGCGGGCGGAGAACTTCTTGAACAGCGCGATGGTCTCGGCCCGGACCAGAGGATCGAGGCCGTTGAGCGGCTCGTCGAGAACGAGCACCTCGGGGTCGTCGGCGATCGCCTGGGCGAGCCGCACCCGTTGCCGCATGCCCTTCGAATAGGCGGCGACCTTGCGGTGTGCGGCATTGGTAAGGTCAACTTGCTCCAGCGCCTGCCAGGTGAGGGCCTCGGCCTCCGTCTTCGACCGCCCGGCCACCAGAAGCGCGGACGAGATGAATTCGAAACCGGTGGCGCCACGCGGCACAGCGTCGAACTGGGTGGCGTAGCCGGTGATGGCCATCAGTAGCTCGGGTTCCCGCGGTGAGATCCCGCAGACCGAAATGGTGCCGCGATCGGGCTGGATGAGCCCCGTCATCAGGTTCATCAGGGTGGTCTTGCCGGAGCCATTCGGCCCCACGAGGCTGCTGATCCCCGGGGGGATACGCAACGTCACCCCATTGACGCCGAGAACTTCGCCGTAGAACTTCGAAACGCCTTCGAAGATGATCTCGCGAGGGGTCATGAGATGACCTGCACCGGACGCAGCTTGCGCTCGACCACCAGGAGCAACACCGCCACCATCGCAGCCAGGGCGAGGAGGCAGGTCGCCGCACCGGGCGCGGAGTCAAGGGCATCGACGCCGAGCATGGCCCGCCAGACTTGCTGCATCGCCACGAAAGGGCTGAAGGCGGAGGCCCATCGCACCCGCAGGACCTCGTTGGTCAGTTCGGCGGCGCCCGCCATGATGAAGAAGACGCCGAGAACCAGGGCGCCGGCGATGATGCGCCATTTGACGTACGCCGAGCTCGCCAGCGCCACCAATCCGACGAGCACAATCCACAGCACGAAACCAAAGAAGATGCCGGCGCCGAGCATCCAGTTGTCTACGAACCAGGCCCAACCCGCCATGCCCGACTGCATGAGGAAGAGCAGTACGCCGGGGATCCAGGTCACGGCGGAGAGCAGGCCGACGAGAGCCAGCATGCGGCCGACGACATACTCGGTGCGCGACAGCGGGCGGCTGAAGTAGAGCGGCAGGGCGCCGTTGGCCAGATCCGGAGCGATGAGGCTGGGGCCGGCGAGGGCCGCCAAGACGATGGCGAAGCTCGCTTGTGCGTTCATGAAGACGATGAAGAAGTTGTTGTCCACGGTCAGGAACTCGGGCGCCTCGAGGCCGAATTCCAGCAACAGGTCGGCACGATTGGCGATGTAGACGAACACGGCGCAGGCGATCGGCCAGAACATCGCTGCGACCATGATGGTGGCCACTAGACGCTGCCCCATGAGCGTCTGCCAGGCGAACCTGGGCAGCACGAGCAGGCGGGCGAGATGCGTGGTGAGCTCGCCGTCGTAACGTGTGTACCCGTGTTTATAGATGGCCATCGGCTACGGCCTCCTCCGCCGGTACCCCGCCGTCGGGCGGCGCGCTCTCGATGTGGCCAACCGCCTTGAGAAAGATCTCCTCGAGGGAGTCGCGCCGGTGGCTGAGGTGATGAACGAGGAGGTCTTCCTGGGAGACGAGCTGCCAGATGACGTCGAGCTCGACGTCGGTGGGCAGGACGATCCGCCAGCGCCCGCTGCCCTCGCTGACCCCGTCGATTCCGCGGGTCTGTAGCGCGGCCGCGAAACCGCCGTCGTCGCCGGTGACCTCGAGCTCCACGAAACGGCGGTTGGCGCGTCGCTCCGTCTCGAGGTCGGCGTGGTGCACGATGCGGCCCTCGTTGAGGATGATGACCTCGTCGCAAACCGTCTCGACGTCGCGCAGAAGGTGGGAGCAGAGCAGCACGCTCATGCCGTGCTCTTCCTTCATCTCGCGAACGAGGTTGAGCATTCGCGAGCGCGCCGACGGGTCCAGCCCGTTGGTCGGCTCGTCGAGAATCACCAGGTCGGGAGCGTGCACGATAGCCTGGGCGAGCTTGGCCATTTGCTTCATGCCGACAGAATAGGTGCCGAGCTGGCGGTAGCGCGCCTCGCCGAGCCCGACGTGGAACAGTACCTCGTGCGCCTTTTCGAGCGCCGCGCGCGCGGGCAGGCCGGAGAGCTCCGCCATGACGCGGAGATGCCGGACGGCCGTTTGGTCGGCGATGAAGGCTTCGTTTTCGGGCATGTAGCCGACCCGCGTTTTGACCGCGCGTGACTGCTTGTGGGAATCGAGGCCGAGGATCCGGACCGAGCCGGCCGTGGGCCGGTGGAAGCCGAGAATGGTGCGGATCAGGGTGGACTTGCCGGCGCCGTTCGGCCCCAGCAGGCCGATGGCTTTGCCGGCCCCCGCAACGCCCAGCCGGCAGGAGATATCCCGCAGGACCTCGAGCCGGCCGAGCTTGACGTGAAGCCCGTCGATTTCGATGACCGGTGTCATAGGGGCAAGCTTATCCCGTCCCGTTGCCGATCTCGCCGATGGGCCGGGCGAGCATGAGATCGAGGAGAAAGCTGGTGAACCGGGTGCTCGAGGCCCAGCGCACCTGGTCGGCCTCGCCGGTCAGGACGACGAGGACCGGATCGCTGGTGAGGGCCAGGGTGCCGGCGTTCGAGTCGTCCACCAGGGCCGCCAGCTCATCCGCGACCTCGCTGGTGTTAAGCCAGAAGAAGCCGGAATCGTACAGGCCGCCATCGCGAGGGTACCGGGACCTGAAATTCGACGACCGTACCAGCGACGATCCTGAGTCACGCACGCCGATCGCTCGCAGCGCCAGCGCCATGTCGGTCGAGGCGACTAGATAGCCACGATCGTACGTCCAGTAGAGGGACGTCGGGGAGGTGCTCGAGGTCAGCGAATTCCACACCCGCCCGTTGACCGTTTCCGCGGCCAGGATCACGCGCTCGGGGTCCGGCTCGGTCGCCATTTGGCGGTTCACGGCGGTGACGAGGCGTCGCATCGCTTCGTCGAGCGCTCCCGGGTTCAATACCTCGAAGGCGGCGATCCAGCCCGGTATCGGGACGGAAATCTGCTCGATGGCGATGACGAAGTCGGTGCCCAGCGAGTCGGCGATGTCGTTGCCGATGCTGATACCGGTCTCGTACTCGAGCTTCTGGAGCTCCTGGGCCATCTCGCTGCTCGGCCCGAGGAGCGCCATGAGCTGATCGAAGGCGCCGCGCGGATCCCGCGTCGATGCCGCAGCGGCGACGATGGCCTGGGACGAGACGTAGGCGGCGGAGCCGATGGGGCCGGGCTGGGCGATCCACGAGGCGATGCCGCTGCGCGGACCGTCGAACATGAGCGTCGCCGTGGTGTCGTCGCCGAGGGCGTCGGTGCGTTGCTCGAGAAACAGGTAGCTCATGTTGCGTACGCCCAGCGCGGCGCCCAACTCAGCGGAACCGGGGTCGTCGAGGTCGAGGCCGCGGACGTCCATCGCAGCGAGCCAGCCGACGCCACGCTCGTAGCGGTGGCCGATTTCTATTGCAAAGGGAGACGAAGCGCCGCCGCCGAGTTGTACCGCCATCAGCGCCACGTTCGCCGGGCTGTCCGCTACCAGCAATAGCCCGTCCGCTACCCGGTAGGGAATCGCCGCGGACGGGGAGCCGCCGAGGGCGTCGATCGCCGCCCGCAACTCCTCCTCTCGACCGGTCTGCACCCGCGCCATCATCAGCGGCACGATTTCATCCATGATCGATTCGCCGGTCATCAGGAAAACGATTTCTTCGCCCAGCATCGGCGTGATCGCCTGCATGTGCTCGAGCATCTCCCGCATGACCACGCCGTCGCTCGAAGACCACCATTCGTCGAGGACCGTACCTCGGGTCGATCGTTGGGCGAGCAGATCCAGTGCCTCGGCGATCGCGCCTTCGAGATTGGGGATCGCGTAGTAGCCGACCGTGTTGCTCGGCAGGTAAGGCAGCAGACGCGCTTGTCGCCGGACGCCGGCCACACGGGCAAGGCGTTCTTCGATGAGGGCGAGCTCGGCAATGAGCTCGAAGTAGCCGTTCGCGCCACTGCTCCAGGAGATCGCCTCCACCAGCGTGACGCCGCCCAACGCCGCGGTGGTCGCGGCCTGCTGGCCGGCGACCAGGAGCTCCTCGAACCCGGGTTGCGACACCTTTACCGATCCCTCGACGACGGATACCAGCGATCCGGACGTCGTGCTCGAAACGGCGAACACCGTGCCGCGAACCGCAGCGATCGAGTCGCGCGTCACGACCCGCAACCGTCCGGCCCCCTGATCGGTGGCTTCGACGATGATGTCGCCGCGCTCGAGGCGGACGGTATTGCCGCTCCAGGCCCCCGTGATCGAGAGCTCGGTGCGCTCGTTCATCTCCACCAGCGAGCCGTCGTCGAGGCGAAGAACGGCGCCTGAGCCGGCCGATGTGCGCACCGCCTCGCCGTCGCCGAGCTCCGTTCCGATACCGACCGCGCCGGCCGACAGTTTGACGAGCGTGCCCGAGACAGAGACGACCGTGGCCCGCGGGCCGGCGGGCGAGAGCGCGGAATCGATGCTGTCGCGTCCGATGTAGAGCACCGCCAGGACGATGCCGGCGGCTATTGCCCAGCGTGCCGCGCGACTCGCTCGTGTTGTCGTCGCGGTCGGGAACGGAGCGAGCGTGCGCTGGCCCTTGAGCTCGGCGAGCGCGTGACGGCAGTCGACGCAGCGGCTCAGGTGGTCGTTGAGCAACAGGCGTCGCGGTTCGTCCAGCGCGCCGGCTACGTAGCCTGGGAGCTCGGGGCGGAGCTCCTCGCAGGCCGGCGATTGTGACGCCGCCAGCCGCTGCCAAACGCGCTCCTCTGCGCCCCTGATCTGGTCGGCCGGTGCGCCTTCGGCCCGCATCTGTTCGAGCAACTCGTCGAAACGTTCGGCGTTCATGTCTGCCTCCTTCAGCGGCTCAGCTCTTCTTGTAGTTTGGCTCGGATGCGGTGCAAGCGGCTCGCGACGGTGCCGCGCTCGAGGCCCAGCAGGTCGGCCAGCTCGTCGTACGAATAGCCTTCGAGGTAGCAGAGGACGAAGAGCTCGGCGTTCTCGGCGGAGAGCTCGGCCAAGGCCGCCCGCAGGCGTTCCTTCAGCGCGAAGCGCTCTTCCCGGGCCGCGGCGTCGACGCTCCCGGTCACGCCCGAACCGACAACATGCAACGCTGAGCCGGCGACTCGGGACTCATCGATCTCTGTTTCGCGACGGGTCTTTGTGCGCCGCAGCAGGTCGATCGCCGCGTTGGTGGCGGCGCGGCGCAAATACGCCGCGGGGGCCCGTTCGTTATCGAGGTTCGGGCGGGTGTCGAGAATTCGCGCGAAAACAGTCTGCAGCACGTCTTCCGCGTCGGCCGGATTCCCCGTGACGCGCAGCGCCGTCAGAAAGACCGACTTTGAGTGCTCCTCGTAGAGCGCTTGGAAATCGTCCAACTGCGCTTCCGGGGCGGCTTCGTCCGCCTTTGCCAGGATTGCTATGGTCATGTCTCCATCCTCATCCGACCATACGGATCAGGACGGTAGTTTCTTCCATGGCATTGTGCACGACGCCGCCGGCGGGCGCGTTGGCTGTCCATCCTGTGGCTGCAACTTCGCGCCGCCGGGCCAGTGCCGGAGCGGCGCTGGCACCCGGGCGGCGGATCACCGTAGGCTGTGCCCATGAAAGGCGGCGCCAAACTTTCGCGCAACGTCTGGATCACCAGCGCGACCAGCTTCTTGACCGATGTGTCGAGCGAGATGGTGACCAATCTGTTGCCGCTCTTTTTGGCCAACGTTATCGGCGTCGGCACCGCGACGATCGGTCTTATCGAGGGCGTCGCCGAATCAACGGCAAGCCTGGCCAAGGTGGCTTCCGGCGCGCTTTCCGATCGATTCCGGGCGCGCAAGTCGCTGGCCGTCGCGGGCTACGCGCTGTCGGCTGTCGCCAAGCCGTTCTTTTACATCGCCACGACGTGGCCGGTCGTCGCCGGCGTGCGCTGGGTCGACCGCGTCGGCAAGGGGATCCGGACGGCGCCCCGCGACGCGCTGCTGGCCGACTCTACGACACCCGCGCAGCGTGGCCTCGCCTTCGGGTTGCATCGCGCCGCCGATACCGGCGGCGCCGTCGTCGGCCTGCTGGTCGCGATCTTCATCGTCTCGTGGGTCCAGAGCGGTGCCGTGGACCTGCAAGGGGCGACCTTCCGCACGCTTGTTCTGGTGAGCCTGCTTCCGGCGTTTGTCGGGGTTGCCGTCCTGGCGATCGGCGCGCGGGAGATCCGACCCAGGGGACTGGCGCCACAGCGCCGCCGCTGGGGCATCGGCGGGCTGGGCCGTCGCTTCGGTTTCTTCTTGTTTGCCGCCGCGGTCTTCGACCTCGGGAACTCGTCCGACGCGTTCATGATTCTGCGGGCCCAAGAGCGCGGCCTGAGCGTCGTCGGCATCCTGTGGACACTCCTCGGCTTCAACGTCGTCTACACGCTGGTGTCGACGCCCGCGGGGGCGCTTTCCGACCGTCTACGGCGCAAGACGGTGCTGCTCGCCGGCTGGATCTTCTACGCGGCCATCTATCTGGGCCTGGCGATGGCTGAAAGCAGCGTCCACGTCGTCGTCCTGTTCATCCTCTACGGTGCCTACTACGGTCTCGTGGCGGGAAGCGGCAAGGCGCTCATCGCCGACCTCGTCGAGCCGGCGCGCTGGGGAACCGCCTACGGTATCTATCACGGGGTGCTCGGCTTCACCAACCTGCCGGCGTCGCTGGTCGCCGGCGTCTTGTGGCAGGGCGTCGGCCCGTGGACCGGGTTCGGCCCACGGGCGCCGTTCGTCTTCGGTGCCGCAATGGCGTTGATCGCTGTTATCCTGTTGGCGCTTTTGGTTTCAGATGAATTCCCCGCCGACGAAGGGACGGTCGCATGACACCTGCCGCCATGGCACCGCATGACGCAGCGGAGAAGCAGTTCTTTGGCCACCCGCGTGGCCTATCGACGCTCTTCTTCACCGAGATGTGGGAGCGCTTCTCCTACTACGGAATGCGTGGCCTGCTCGTGCTGTTCCTGGTCAATGCGCTCGAGACCGGCGGCATGGGAATGACCGACGGCACCGCGGCGGCGATCTACGGCATGTACACCGCCGGCGTCTACCTGTTCGCGCTGCCGGGCGGATGGATGGCCGACCGGTTGCTCGGCAAGCGGCAGGCGGTGTTCATCGGCGGCATCATTATCGCCGCCGGCCACTTCAGCATGGCGGTGCCAGCGGAGACCTTCTTCTTTCTCGGCTTGATACTGATCGTCCTCGGCACCGGGTTGCTGAAGCCCAACGTCAGCGCCATCGTCGGCGACCTGTACCCCGACGGCGGGGCGCGTCGCGACGCGGGCTTCTCGCTGTTTTACATGGGGATCAACATCGGCGCGCTTCTCGGGCCGCTGCTGGTCGGCTACCTGGGCGAGACCATAAGCTGGCACCTGGGGTTCAGCGCCGCCGGCATCGGCATGATCCTGGGTCTCATCCAGTACAAGCTGGGCGAAAAGTACCTGGGGTCGGCCGGTCTGCTCTCGGAAGAGGCGCGGGAGACCCGCGGC
>Ga0114950_10000236_pt1 | contig 35826 bp, 30 predicted proteins | sample N075metaG_FD_83503 | JGI IMG/M metagenome (GOLD analysis project Ga0114950, IMG submission 83503) | Deep subsurface microbial communities from Kermadec Trench to uncover new lineages of life (NeLLi) - N075 metaG | ecosystem: Environmental > Aquatic > Marine > Ocean trench > Sediment | place...
CTTTTACCCGCTGTTTCACAGCCGCATCCGTCAATCGACCGCTTGCCTGATAACCCGCCACCATCCCGACGATTGTCGGCTCGGCAAGTCGCGAAAACACGTTGTTGGTCCCGGTCGACAAGGGAAGCAGGTGCGTTTCCTTATCCCCCGCCTGGAGCAGTGCGCGTACCAGAGCGCGATGAGTACCATCACCGCCCAGCGATACGATGGTCTCGCAGCCGCAGGCGAGGAACGCAAGTACGGCGGCTTCGGTATCCCGTGCGTCATGGTGTATGGGGTGCTCGAGCACATGCACGCGAGCGTTCATCTCCATGTGCTCAACTGCCATGGATGCGATGCGAAAGGGCTCTCGAGTAACAAATATGTCCGTTGCTCCTGCCGCATCGGCACCGACCGCAACGCGCGTTACCATGTCTCGCTTTGCTTCATGGGTCATGTTGCTTGCATGCGCTGCCAGACGGCGCACATCACGGCCGGACATCGGGTTTACGCAGATCCCAACGGCGCCCTTCACCAGCAAAGGCCCGCCCACGACGAACTCAACTCACTGAGCCTGAATTATTCATGAACGAGCTTAGCGAGGTTGTCGAGGGCAATTCTCAATCGAATGGCTTTGCAGTTTGCCTGGCAAACTTCCAAAGCAGCCGCAAGGAGCACGCCCTGCGCTTGTGCTGCTATCGGCGACCGCAGTAGCTTGTTCATGAATAATCCAGGCTAGCTCACTTCAGTAGATACCGATTCAGGAACATCACGGTGGCGGCCGCGTTGTAATCGGTGTTCACCTTCTTGCTGAACCCATGTCCCTCATCCATCGCAAGCACATACCAGACCGGCACGTTGGCCTCCTGAAGCGCCTCCAGGATCTGGACGCTCTCACTCGCAGGCACCCGGGGATCATTGAAACCCTGGGAGATCATCAGCGGCTTGGTAATCCGGTCCACGTGGTTTAGCGGTGAGATATTTTCCAGATGAGCCTTCATTTGCGGAATGCGCTCGTCACCATATTCGGCCCGCCGCAAATCGCGACGGTATTGTTGAGTGTTCTTGAGAAAAGTCACGAAGTTGCTGATGCCCACCCGCTCGATCCCGGCAGCAAGCCGGTCCGAATAATGCATCATCGACGCCAACACCATATAGCCGCCATACGATCCACCAATCACCGCCACACGATCGGCATCGAGAGTGGAATCCGTGGCTATCCAATCGAGCAGGCTGCCAATGTCCTTGACCGAATCTTCTCTCAGGTAACCGTTGTCGAGTTGCAGATACGATTTGCCGTAACCGTTGGATCCACGGACGTTTGGCGCGATGACGGCAATCCCGAGTTCGTTGACAAAATACTGCACGGAGGCTGAGAAGTAAGGCCTGGTTTGTCCCTCCGGCCCACCATGAATATTTATCAGAACCGGGTGGGGACCATCCCCTTGCGGACGATATATGAATGCCGGAATTTCCCTCGGCCGACCGTCGACGGTATCGAACGTCGGATAGCTCACCAACTCAGGTTCGGTGAGCCCTTGCGGGTCGAGTCCGCCTACTTCACTTCTCGTCCACCGGGTGGTGGTCCGTTCGACAATATCGAGACTGTATATGTCCGCAGGCGCTGTGGATCGGTTGATGCCAAGGCCAAGGTGCCGGCCATCTGGCGAAAACTGCAGACCGAATATCGCTCCTCTCGGAAGTTCCGACAAGGCTAAAGGCGTGTGATCCGGCAGGTGCCAGACATGCAGTCGCGAGTATCCACCCTCGTTGATGGTGAACGCCAGATGCTCACCATTACCCGACAGGGTTATCCCCTCGACATTCCAGGGTATTTCAGCGGTGAGCACCTCGATCTTACGGGTGTTCAGATCCAGGTAATGCAGTCGCATGAACTCAGCGCCAAGATCCGACGTGAAGTAGACGCCGCTGGCGTCAACGTTGTAGCGCGCCGGGCCAATCGAGGCTTTGATCGACTCATCCAGCAGGGGTGTCAACGTTGCGGTTGTGAGGTCCAACTCATAGAGATAGGACTCGTTGATCGACAGGTATCGGTCTACCAGCAGCCGGTCATCCCCAGGCGCCCAATCGATCGCCCCCCACGCTCCGGAGTCGGTCTCGAGCGCGATGCTCAAATTGCCTTCGAGATCCTGGATGTGAATATCCCAATGCCGGCCATCTCGCTCCGTGGTCGTATAAGCAAAACGGTCGGCCCCGTTCGCCCAGACCACTCCCGTGTAACGGGATTTGCCGTCGGTCAGCAAGCGCGATTGTCCCGTTTGCCAGTCGAACCAGAACAATTGATAAAACTCCGAGCCACCGATGTCCCGGGCGTACACGAAACCGTTCACGTCTGCCGATGGCGGCACATAGGCTCTTGTTACCGGCTCATCGAAGAAGGTTACCTGCTCGCGTGCTCCCAACGGGCTGCGTACTCGATGCAGCTGCCTGGTCTGGGCAAAACGGGTACTGATGAGCAGCCCTTCCGGCAGCCAGCCGAGCAGACGAGCCGAGCGGGTATTGCGGTACTGCTGCATGCGCTCAATAAGCGCGTCAGGAATCTCCGGTACCCCCTGAACGACCAGGTTACCGATGGTGGTTGAATCTGGCAGAACGGGTTTCAGCGTCGTGCAAGCCCCAATCCCCAGCGTCAACACCCAGACTAACCCGTAGCTCACGGGTTTGACCTTGTTCTGTTCGTTCGTTCCCGTGCGCCGCCTTTTCGCAAACATATAACCAACCTGAGCTAGTATTCCAACCTCATTATTGACAGGTTCAGTGGCGCTTGTGAACACGGACCTCTGCCAACACGTAAAAGTCGGGGCCTATCCGTTTCGGCTCCAACTGTGCCTGGATGAACACCTGGGGTTGACCGATGGATTAGTAACCTGCCAAGACTGCAATAAGGCCTATCTTCTCGAAATGCTCGACTGGCGAGGTGACGAGCGGCTGTTTCGGGTATCGCTGCCGGATGCAGAAGGGGCAACCCAACTGGTGCGGGATCTGACTCGAGGAAGCTGTGACATCTCACGCGCTTTCGCCGAGATACACCACATGCAGACCAGCATCCCCGCTTCGAGGTATTTGATCATCATCGATCAGAATTTCTCCCGATCGGGACCCACCATCGTCGGCATCGCACCAAAACCCGCTGACCGACCCCTGCCCACCGCAAGTTGGCGTGAACTCGACTGCAACGGCCAGTGGCTCGACTACGCCCGCTCGTACGTGGAGATGCTGAACGGGTAGTCGTGGGTTTCGTCTGCCGGGAAATCTTGGCGCCTCAGCTCCTGCCAAGCCGTCCAATCCAGCTCCGGAAAAACGGTATCGCCCTCGACATCCGCCTCGATGCGGGTGACATACAAGCGCGTTGCGAGATCAACGCCGCTTCTGTAGACCTCAACGCCTCCCGCGACCAATGTTTCATCGCAGCCATCGATCAGACATTGATTTTCTGCAAGCCCAACGGCTTCGATGAAATCGTGCGCGATGAGTATCCCTTCTCTGGAGTAGTCAACGTTGCGAGTGATCACGATGTTGGTTCGTCCCGAAAGAGGCGCTTTCATCGATTCGAAGGTCTTGCGCCCCATGATCACCGGTTTGCCCATCGTCGTCGCCACAAAAAACTCCATGTCTTTCGGCAGCCGCCAGGGCAGGCGATTCCCTCGGCCAATGACACCGTTTCGCGCCATCGCCCAGATGAGTGAGATCTCCATCAGACCGCGATGGGTGCTTTGATCGTCTTATGGCAGCGATAGTCGGACAGGGTAAAGTCTTCGATGCGGAAACCAAAAATGTCTTTGATCTCAGGGTTCAGGTTCATGGTAGGCAGCGGTAGCGGCACCCGACTGAGTTGCTCGTCTGTCTGCTCCAGGTGGTTCGAATACAGATGAGCATCACCGAACGTGTGCACAAAATCACCGGGCTCGAGATCACAGACCTGGGCGATCATGAGCGTGAGCAGTGCATACGACGCAATGTTGAAAGGCACGCCCAGAAAGATATCGGCACTGCGCTGATAGAGCTGGCAGGATAACCGACCTTCTGCAACGTAAAACTGAAACATCATGTGACACGGTGGCAGTGCCATGCTGTCGACCTCGGCAACGTTCCATGCGCTGACAATCAAGCGCCGGGAATCGGGATCGTTGCGGATGCTTGAAACTACCCGACTGATCTGATCGATGGTAGTGCCATCCCCGCCAGGCCAGGAGCGCCACTGGTAACCGTACACCGGTCCGAGCGCGCCGCGTTCATCGGCCCACTCATCCCATATGTGCACGTTGTGATCCTGCAGGTACTTGATGTTCGTACTCCCTTGCAGAAACCAGAGAAGCTCGTGGATGATGAGGTTGAGGGAAACTTTCTTGGTCGTGACGAGCGGAAATCCAGCAGCGAGGTCAAAACGCATCTGATGACCAAAGAGGCTGTACGTGCCGGTGCCCGTACGGTCGTTTTTATACACACCATCTTTGCGCACGAGACGCATGAGATCCAGGTACTGTTTCATCCGAGTTTGTTACCGATATTCGAAGTTGGTCAGATTGCAGCCCAGGGTTCGAAATCCGTTTAAGGTTTTGTTATCCCGTTCGCTGGAACAACTTCAAGCCGCTGCCTGCGTAGGGTCACCACAACGATGAGAATACCAACGATCACCATAGGCAGCGAGAGTAATTGCCCCATGGTGAGCCAATCGAATGCAATAAACCCGAGATGGCTGTCCGGCTCCCGGAAATATTCGGTGCAAAAACGCAAACTTCCATAGGCGATCAGGAAACTCCCAGACACCACACCGGCGGTCCGCGGCTTCGAGGCGATGAACCAGACGATGGCAAACAGCACCAGTCCTTCCGAGCAGGCCTGGTAAAGAGGCGACGGGTGCCGGGCAAATGCCTCCCACTGTCCGAGACACGTCTGACTGACGCCTCGCAGCGCATCACAGGGATAAATCAACCCGAACGCCGAGTCGGTCGCGCGGCCTGGCAATTCGGTATTAATGAAGTTACCCAGCCGGCCGAACCCTAAACCGATCGGCACCAACGGCGCCACAAAATCGCTTACCTGAAACACGTGGCGCTTGGTGCGTATGCCGAACCAGAACATCGCAAGGACCGTACCGAGCAGCCCACCGTGGAAAGACATACCCCCTTCCCAGATCTTGAAGAGGTTCAACGGATTTTGCAGCAGCGCATCGACCTGGTAAAACAACATGTATCCGACGCGTCCGCCTAATACCGCGCCTACCGCCACATAAAAAACAATGTCCGATACGTCATCGCGAGTCCAGCCGCTACCGTCCCGGTCAGCTTGCCGGTTTCCCAACCACCAGCTGACAGCAAACGCGGCGATGTATGCCAAACCGTACCAACGCACGGCCAGTGGTCCAATCGCCACGATGATTGGATCGATTACGGGGTAATGCACACAAAATCCTCTGTTACACTCGAGTGCCTTCTAGCCTTCTCGATTCCGCCGGGGAATTCAAGCGAGCCATGTGTCTGATCCTATTCGCCTACCGGACTCACCCGGATTACCCGCTGGTGATAGCGGCAAACCGAGACGAATTGTACGCACGCCCCGCACTGAGTGCACACAACTGGGAGGATAAACCCGACGTTTTCGCCGGGCGCGACCTCACCGCAGGTGGAACCTGGCTCGGCGTGAGCACGTCTGGACGATTTGCCGCGGTGACCAACTTTGCCGAGGAATCCGGGTCAGATGCGCCCGTCTCACGCGGTGTTCTTACCGAAACGTTCCTGACATCAGACACCCCCGCGCACGACTTCGCGCATCATATTGAAGGTCTCAAGTATCGCGGTTTCAATTTGCTGTTATGGGACGGGTTTAATCTGGTATGCACGTCGAATCGCGGCACCACAGAAGATCTCCAGCCTGGCATCTATGGCCTGGCAAACGCCGAACTCGGTTCGGCCTGGCCCAAAGTAGTCCGCGGTACCCGCCAGCTCGAAGCACTACTCGAGACCAACACGGACACCGAACTGCTACAGGAGGCGCTCCTCGAGTTACTCACCGACTCAAGCGTGCCAAGCGATAGAGAACTGCCGATACGTGGTCGTCCAATCGAATTGGAGCGACAAGTGGCTCCGTGTTTCATCAAAGGCGTCGACTATGGGACCCGGGCCAGCACGAGTGTGATCTTCGAACCCGGGCACATACAGTTCGCAGAGCAACTCTATGATGTCGGTGGGAAACCTGGCAAACGGAGTAACTTTCAACTCAACGTATCCAAACCCACACGATGAGGAGGTAAACACCCATGGAGATCAGCCTGATTGGGCGCACCGCACTTATCACCGGGGCAAGCCTGGGCCTTGGCTACGCAACCGCAAAAGCATTTTATCTCGCTGGTGCGAAAGTCGCGATCCTCGCACGCCGGGACAAACCTCTCGAAGAAGCTGTCGAGAACATCGGCGCACTTCCCAGCGAAGGAGCCGAGATCACCTCCTATGTCTGCGACGTCTCCGATCCCGACCAGATCAACCAGACCCATGATCGAGTGGTCGCGGATCTGGGAGCCGTGGACATTCTTGTCAACAATGCCGGGCAATCCTCTGCCATGCCTTTTCTAAAGATCAGCGACGAAACCTGGCAGGCCGATCTCGACTTGAAACTTTTTGCCGCCATCCGACTCACCCGCCTTGTCTGGCCACAGATGCTGGCGAAAGGTTGGGGTCGGGTGATCAACGTGCTCAACACCGCCGCCAAGGCACCGCCGCCCAACTCGGCGCCTACCTCGGTCACTCGAGCCGCCGGAATGGCGCTGACAAAGGTACTTGCCGGTGAAGGCGCGCCCCACAATATTCTCGTCAATGCGATGCTGATCGGGTCCATCAAAAGCGATCAGATTCGGCGCCTGCACGAAGCACGCGGCAACGAACGATCGTTGCAGGAATTCGTGGCCGCTGCGGGTGAACGACTGCCCATGGGCCGGATGGGAGAAGCCGAGGAGTGTGGCAACCTTGCGCTGTTTCTTGCCTCGGACGCGGCTTCTTATATCACCGGTTGTGCAATCAATATGGATGGCGGTCTGAGTAAGGTCGTCTAGCAGTCTGCGCGGACATCGCACGAGTACGCGGCTATCGGCTCAGTTGCAGATAGCGCGTTCCCACCATCAACGCGATCGCAAACGACAAAAACAACCCGCTTCGGATGGTCAGCCGTGATGACTGGGCACAACCCGCCCCAGACCGGCATCGATGAGTTGTCCGTGCATGTACGACTGGATCTCCTGGGCGGTATCCATCTTGAGCACGCGGGCGAGCATGCGTCGGGCATCGGATCGCTTTATGTTACGGATCACCCACTTCACTTTAGGCAGGTTGGTGGCGTTCATCGATAAAACGTCGTAACCCATAGCCATCAGCAGTATGGCCCCGACGGGCGTACCGGCAAGCTCACCGCATATGCCGACCGGTTTTCGCTCTGCGTGTGCGGCTCGGGCAACCTGGCGTAACGCGGTCAACACCGCAGGATGGGTTTCCTGATAAAGACTCGCAACCCGTGGATTATTTCGATCTACGGCCAACATGTATTGGGTGAGATCGTTGGATCCGACCGCAAGGAAATCAACCGACTTTGCAAGCTGGCGGGCCTGGTAGACGGCAGCCGGTACTTCGATCATCACGCCCACCATGGGTTGTTTCACGTCTACACCCTCCTCGACAACCTCTTCATACGCTCGTTGCACGAGTGCTTTGGCTTCTTCGACCTCGGTGATGTTGGAGATCATCGGCAACATGATTCGCAGCAGGCATTGAAGTCCGGCATTAGCCTTGATCATGGCGCGAGTCTGCACCATGAAGATCTCTGGATGATCCAGCGTCACCCGTATGCCGCGCCAACCGAGGAACGGGTTGTCTTCGCTGATCGGAAAATAGGACAGTGACTTGTCGCCACCGATATCGAGCGTACGCATTGTCATCTGCCGCGGCTCAAACGCCTCCATATGCTCGCGGTATATAAGCCGTTGTTCCTCCTCACTCGGGAAGCGATCCTTGGTCATGAAAGGCACTTCGGTGCGGAACAGGCCAACACCCTCCGCACCGCGATCCAGAGATCGCGAGATGTCACCCGGAAGACCGATGTTTACCCAAAGTCGCACCCGCCAACCGTCTTTTGTCACGCAAGGCAATTCCTTGAGTTCTTCGAGCTCCTCGGTGAATTCGCGCTCCTCGTTCGCCAACATCTGGTACTGCTCGATCAACTGTTCCGAAGGGTTGGCGAATACCTCGCCGTAAAAACCGTCAACGATGAGCGGTCGGTTGTCGATGTTGGCGAGCGGCAGATCTACTGCACCCATCACCGCGGGAATACCCAGCGCACGAGCAAGTATCGCCACATGGGAGTTTCCGGACCCGCGCACGGAAACGATGCCGCGTAGCGTGTCCGCTGGAATGTTAGCGAGCATCCCGGGTGTCACTTCATCGCCCACGAGGATAGTGTCGTCGGGAAAATGGGTCTTCTTCGCGCGAATGTCCTGAAGATACGCCAACACCCGCAGGCCCAGATCCTTGACATCCGCGCCACGCTCGCGCAGGTACGAATCTTCCATCGCTTCAAACCGCCGCACGTGTTCCCGAATCACCTGTTTGAGCGCACCTTGCGCCCATTGCCCGTCACGGATGTGCTTCCGAATATCTCCAGGCAGCGCGTTGTCATCCAGCATGTGCAAATAAACGTCGAACAGCGCAAGCTCTTCTGGCGGCAGGCTCTCAGCGAACTGATCGCTGATACGTTGGATGTCATTACGTACGGAATTGACAGCCTTATCGAGCACCATGAGCTCGACGGTCGTGTCCTCCACAACTTTTTCCGGTACCGCTTCAAGACTGGCCGCGGGGTGTATAACCACTGCCGTACCGAGACTGATTCCTGGCGCCCCTGCCACCCCGCGAAACATCACTTCTTCGCGATCCCTGGCACCCAAACCGGTCCCTTTATCGGTCAATCTGGCGATGTCGCCCGTAGCCTGGGCATGGGCAATGATGGCGGCAAGCTGTGCGGAGAGAGTAACCAGGAAGGCTTCCTCGCTCTCGTCAAATCGCCGCCGGTCCCGTTGCTGCACGACCAGTACGCCAAGAACCTGACGTTGGTGAATGACCGGTACCCCTAGAAACGAGTTGAATGATTCCTCTCCAATCTCGGGGATGAGATGGAATCTGGGATGCGCGGTTGCGTCGTCGAGATTGATTGGTTCGGCTCTTTCACCTACGAGACCCACCAGCCCTTCGTGCAAACCGAGCGAAAGCGTGCCTATCGCATCGGCGTTGAAACCTTCATTGGCAACAAAGAGATACCGATCGCGTGCGGAATTCAGCAAATATACCGAGCAGACCTCTATACCCAACGCTTCGCGCACTTCGTGGACGATGATGTCCAGCGCCTCCTGGAAAGACGCTGCCGAGGTAACATCCTGGACAATTCTGCGCAGTATATTGAGCATCAGACAAGCTCGACTTCAGCGGCAGGCAGGTGCGGGGCGAGTTCCTTCAGCGCGCGGCGATATACCTCCCGCTTGAACTCGACAACCTGGCCGACGGGATACCAATAGCTGACCCAACGCCAGTAATCGAACTCCGGATTGAGCGTGGAATTTACCTGCACCAGAGCATCCTCGGCGAGCATGCGCAACAGAAACCACTTCTGTTTCTGGCCCTTGAATCCGGGGCTCGAGTCATAACGGCGTAACCTGCGCGGAAGTCGGTAACGCAACCAACCGCTGGTACAGGCCAGGATCTCGACGCTTTCCCTGTTGAGTCCGATCTCTTCATATAGCTCTCGAAACAAGGCATCTTCCACCGACTCGTCCTCGTCGATTCCCCCTTGCGGGAACTGCCATGCATCGTGCCCACCTATCCGGCGAGCCCAGAGCACCTGGCCACGGTCATTCGACAGCACGATACCGACGTTGGGTCGAAACCCATCCTCGTCTACCACCTTATCCAGTCCCCCTGCCTTTCGCCGATTGAACCGAAACCCCTGGTAATTAGCAAGCAGCACCACAACACATAGAAAATATGCAACGATGACCCTCAATCGCAACCGGACAGTCCCATGAGCAATCGACTGGCACAGGAGACGAGCCCCTATCTGCTGCAACATGCTGATAACCCCGTGGCATGGCACCCCTGGGACGAGCAGGCATTGGATCTTGCCCGTAGCGAACAGAAACCGATTCTGCTGTCCATCGGTTACTCCTCCTGCCACTGGTGCCATGTGATGGCCCATGAGTCATTCGAAGATGAAGCGACCGCGCGCGTGATGAACGCCCATTTCGTTTGCATCAAGGTCGACCGGGAAGAGCGGCCTGACCTCGACAAGGTTTATCAGGTAGCCCACCAGCTATTGACCCAGCAAAGCGGGGGCTGGCCACTCACCATGTTCCTCGACCCCGACACTCAGCTACCGTTTTTTGGTGGGACCTATTTTCCTAGGACCCCGCGTTTCCAACTGCCAGGGTTTACGGATCTCCTGCTCCGGATCAACGAGGCCTTCGCCAGTCGGCGAGGGGAATTTGCGGAACATAGTGCCAAGGTGAGCGAGGTCTTGAGCAAACTAAACCCTGAAAGCACACAACGGGACGTTAGCCCGGGAAGTGACGATGACGCGAAGCTGCTGGCGGAGGCCAGGGCGCAACTTGGCCGGCAGCACGATGCTCGAGAAGGTGGCTTTGGCAGCGCGCCGAAATTTCCGATGCCCAACACCACCGATCGCCTGCTACGCCACTGGGCATTCACCGGCCGTAGGGGCACTCGCGATCGTGACGCCCTCGAAATGGTGATGCGCACTCTGACCAAGATGGCGCGCGGTGGCATCTTTGATCATCTCGGTGGTGGTTTTTGTCGTTATGCCACAGATGACAAATGGATGATCCCGCACTTCGAGAAGATGCTTTACGACAACGGGCAACTGTTGTCGTTGTATGCGGACGTTCTGACAATCTCCCCGGATGAACTGTTCGAGCAAGCCGTCACCCACACGGCTGAGTGGATGTTACGGGAAATGCAACATCCCGAAGGCGCCTTCTATGCGGCCCTCGATGCCGATTCCGAAGGAGAGGAAGGCAAATACTACGTCTGGCGTCGCAAAGACGTCCAGAACCTGCTCAGCGAAGATGAGTACCTCATCGTCGAGACTCTGTATGGTCTCGACAAACCAGCAAATTTCGAAGGGCGCTGGAATCTTCATCGTTACGACTCGTGGCGAAGCGTCGTTGAGCGGTTATCGCTAGATCGAGATGAAGCCGATATCAGCCTCCGCGAAGCGAGAGCGAAGCTTCTGCAGGAACGGGAGAAGCGAGTGCGTCCGGGTCTGGATGACAAGATTTTGAGCTCGTGGAACGGGCTGGCGATCAAAGGGCTCGCCAGGGCAGGCGTCGTCTTGAAGAATCAATCCTGGATCGAACAAGCCCAGCGGGCCACGGATTTTATCCGCGCCAATATGTGGCACGGTGGCATGCTCTTCGCTACCTGGAAGGCGGGCTCTGCCAAATATCTCGGCTACCTCGACGACTACGCCAACTTGCTGGACGGATTGCTCGTTTTATTGGCATCGAACTGGCGTGACAGCGACGCACGGTTTGCCATCGACCTCGGCGACGCGGTGCTCGAACATTTCTACGACAAGGACAACGGCGGGTTTTACTTCACCAGCCACACTCACGAATCGTTGATTCATCGACCCAAACCGACTACCGACGACGCGCTGCCGCCCGGCAACGGGGTCATTGCGCTTGCGCTTGCCAAGTTAGGCCACCTGTTTGGCGACAGCCGCTACCTGGATGCCTCGGCAAACACCCTTCGCTGGGCGCGAACCGCCATGGAGCAATACCCGGCTGGACATTGCACATTACTGACGGCACTGGAAGCCGAGCTCGCAACGCCAACTCAGATAATCATTCGCGGTCCTGTTTCACAGCTCGCGCCCTGGCAGGCTGTCGCAACGTACGGCTACGCCCCCTGGCGACAGTGTTATGCGCTTCCCTACGAGACGGCCAACGTGCTGCCTGCCTATCTACCGAAACTCGTCAGTGCCGAAACGCGCCAGAAGACAGTAGCTTACCTATGCAGCGGCCTGAGCTGTTCGTTACCGATCACCTCGCCGGATGCTTTGAAGCTTGCGCTGGACAGCTGACCCGTAGCTGCCATTACCGCCAGACGAGATCCAGTTCGCGCGCGGCTTTCACATCGTCGAGGCGTCGCACTGGCAGGTTGTAAGGCGCACCCAACAACCGTTCGGGATCGTTTTCCGCTTCCCTTTGAATGGCATCCATGGCGCTCACGAAGGCGTCGAGTTCTTCTAGCGTTTCCGTTTCCGTAGGCTCAATCAGGAAACACTCCGGAATCAACATCGGAAAGTAGGTGGTCGGTGAGTGAATACCGTAGTCGAGGAGACGTTTCGCAAAGTCCATCGCCGTAATACCCAGCAACTTTGCCTGTTTACTGAAAGTAACAATAAACTCGTGAGTCGCACGGCGGTCTGGATAAGCGAGCTCAAACCCGGATTTTTCCAGCCTTTTCGCCAGGTAGTTCGCATTCAACGTGGCGTACTCGCCAACACGATGCATCCCCTCACGACCCAACATCAGCGCATAGGCCAACGCACGCAACAAAATACCGGCATTACCCATGAAGCAGGAATACCGCCCGATACTCTGTGGCAGGTCTTTCTCCGTCATCCACCGATAAACGCCGGTCTGTTTTGCCACCAACGGAACCGGTAGATAAGGCAACAATCGCTCGCCCACCCCAACCGGACCGGCACCTGGACCGCCACCACCGTGCGGCGTCGCAAAGGTTTTATGCAGATTCATGTGCAGGACATCAAAACCCATGTCGCCGGGTTTCACTTTCCCCAAAATGGCGTTCAAATTGGCCCCGTCGTAATACAGCAACCCGCCCGCCGTGTGCACCACATCGGCGATCTCGCGGATTCGCCGCTCGAACACGCCACAAGTCGACGGGTTGGTCATCATCAAACCGGCGGTTTGGGGACCCACCGCCGCTTTGAGTGCGTTGGTATCCACATCGCCGTTGGCATCCACGGGAACTTCAGAAACTTTATACCCACACATGACCGCCGTGGCCGGGTTCGTACCGTGGGCGGTGCTGGGTATGAGAATTTCGTTTCGCTCGTGATCTCCGCGCGCTTCGTGATAAGCACGGATCATCGTGACGCCGATGAACTCACCCTGGGCGCCGGCCATAGGAGTGAGCGACACGCCTTGCATGCCGGTAACGTGTTTAAGGATCTCCTGCAAATCGTACAGGCACGCGAGGAACCCCTGGCTCACCTCAACCGGGGCCAGCGGATGACGCCCGACGAAGCCCGGCAAACTCGCAGCGCCATGTGCACCCCGCGGGTTGTACTTCATGGTGCACGAACCCAACGGATAGAACTGGTTATCGATAGAGAAATTCTTGCGCGACAAATTGGTGTAGTGACGAACCACCTGTAGCTCCGATACTTCGGGCAACCGAGGTTGCACCTTGCGCAGTAGACTCTCGGGAATATTCAATATTCCTCCCGCAGGAACTCGTTGCGCCATTGCTCCTCGACCGCTTCTGCCCAGTTCGAAAATCGTTGTCGAAGTCTGTTTCATGGCACTCTTCATGTCTCTTGTGTCGAGCCGAGACACGTTTGTAAAACACCACGGTAGCGTTCGATCTCCGCGTCTGTACGTTGCTCCGTTGCGCAAACCAGCAACGCATCATCCATGCCGGGGAAGTGCTCGCCCAGTGGAAAGCCGGCCAAAATCCCGTATTCGACCAGCTCGGACACGACGGTCTTTGCATTGCGCGGCAGGTTCAGGACCCGCTCGTGGAAAAAGGGTCCAGAAAAACGTTCCTCGACTCCCGGTACCGAAACCAGAGCGGCAACCAGTTTCTCCGTCTGGGTGAAACACCGTTCGGCAACTTGTTTCAGCCCCTGCGCGCCCATTAAACTCATATGTATCGCTGCGGCGGTGACAAGCAAACCCTGGTTGGTGCAGATATTCGAGGTGGCTTTACCACGGCGAATATGTTGCTCCCGTGCCTGGAGGGTCAGCGTGAATCCGGGGCGGCCTTCCAGGTCCTCGGTGCGGCCGATGATGCGCCCGGGCATTTGTCGCACCAGCTTGTCCCGGCAACACATAAAGCCGAACGACGGTCCGCCCGACGCCATCGGTATCCCCAGCGGTTGACCATCTCCACAAACGATGTCGGCACCTTCAGACCCCCAGCTTCCCGGCGGATTCAGGATCGCCAACGAGAGAGGATTCACCACCGCGATGACAAACGCACCTCGCTCACTGGCCCAGTCCGTCAAAGCGTCGACGTCTTCGAGGAGCCCGAAGAAATTCGGCTGCTGCACAACGACTGCTGAAAACTCGCCCACTTGATCGAGTGCCGACATATCAACCAGCCCATCGCAGGTAATAGGAATAGGCTGGAATTCGACCCCTTGATTGCGGGCGATGTTCTGCGCAGTCTGTCGATAGAAAGGGTGTACGGTTTCGGCAACCAGGATCGTGCGCGAGTTGATTTTCTTGTTTGCACGTATCGCCATCAGTACCGCTTCGCCAAGGCCCGAAGCACCGTCATAAACCGATGCGTTGGAAACGTCCATGCCGGTCAACGCCGCCATCATGGTTTGATATTCATAGATGAGTTGCAGCGTTCCCTGGCTTGCTTCTGCCTGATACGGTGTATAGGAGGTCATGAACTCACCGCGTGTGGTCAGATCCCAGACCGCGGCGGGTATGTGATGGTCGTAACAACCGGCGCCAATAAAACAAACACCACATACGTCTGCGGATGCGCGCTCGCCGAGCTTCTTCAGCATCTCCATCTCACTGACGCCTTCGGGAACGCCGTCGAGCACACCGGCTCGCAACTCGCCGGGGATTTCGTCAAACAGATCTTCGATGCTCGTGACGCCAATCTCCGACAGCATCACCTGCACATCGTCTTGCGTGTGCGGAATGAAGGGCATTACGGCTCCCTCCTTAAGGACAAGAGGGCAAACGGAGGGGGGAAAACACCAACATCAATGTTCCTCAGCCGCACAGATTTCCGCGTAAGCTTCCGCGTCCAACAATTCTGTCAGTTCTTTCACATCGTCTGGTTCGAGCCGGTAAAACCACCCCTCGCCATAAGGATCCTGATTGACCATTTCCGGGGCATCGTCCAGGGCGGAGTTGACCGCAACGACACTGCCCCCAACCGGCGCATAGATGTCGGAAGCTGCTTTTACGGATTCCACTACCCCGGCTTCATGCCGGGCGGCAAGTTGCTGCCCTGGTTCGGGAAGTTCTACGTAAACCACATCGCCAAGTGCGTTCTGCGCGTGGTCCGAGATTCCGACCGTGACGGAGCCATCCTCTTCGAGTCGCGCCCATTCGTGGCTAGCGGCAAATTTGAGTTCCGTTGGGATCTCGCTCATCAAACACTCCCATTTGAGCTCGACTCTACTTCTTGAAAAGCGGGAAACAAAAACGTTCTACCAAGCAATCGTCCGCGAGACGTTCACTGCGGACACCCGTCATTAGAAGACTGGTTGCCCGCGACGCACAAAAGGCGGCTTGACTATGCGTACAGGCAACAATTTCCCTCGAATTTCGACCTGGCAGTCGCCCGAGGCAAGGCTCGGGAGGCGGGCCAGAGCGATACTGTAACCCAACGTTGGGGAAAATAAACCACTCGTCACTCTGCCATCACCGAAGTCGGTCAATACCCGCTGACCATGCCTCAACACACCCTTTGTTTCCATGATGAGACCCGTGAGCTTCTGCTCGATACCCGCGGATCGCAGAGCCGCAAGCGCCTGACGACCGACAAATTCACGGCTTTCGGGCTTCCAGGTGATCGTCCAGGCGAGGTTGGACACGAGAGGACTCGTGGATGTGTCCATGTCCTGACCGTACAGATTGAGACCCGCCTCCAGACGAAGCGTATCACGAGCGGCAAGCCCGATCGGCTGTACGCCGACGTCCAGCAGACGTTCCCACAACGACAAAACCTCGAGCGTCGGTAGAATTACTTCCACGCCATCTTCGCCCGTGTAGCCGGTACGCGCGATCATCCAGCCGTCTTGCTCGAGAAAACCAAACGGCAACAACGCACCGATCGAATCGATGTGCGTCGCCGCCTGAAAACTTGCCATTGCTTGCGGACCCTGTACCGCAATCATTGCGAGATCCCTTTCTTCGACAACCACGTCTGCTGGCGCGTGATGCTCGAACCAATCCATGACCCGTTCCCTGGTCGATGCGTTCGCTACAACCCGATATCCCTCTGACCTGCGATACACGATCAGGTCGTCAATCACACCACCCTCATCGTTCAAAAGCGTGCCATAGAGCGCTTCGCCTTCGCGATCGAGTTTGGCTACATCGTTGGCAACCACATGACGGAGCAACTCGCAACTCCCCGTGCCGGAAAAATCAATGACCGTCATGTGGGATACATCGAACATTCCCGCACTCCGGCGTACCACATGATGTTCGCTGATCTGCGATCCATAGTTCAGCGGCATTTGCCAACCGGCGAAGTCGACCATCCTGGCACCCGCTTGCACATGTGCAGCATGCAGCGGCGTTTGCCTACTCATGAATCACTCAACCGCACCTCCCCCGGCGTCATAACAGTTCTGCCACGGAACCCAGACCCAGCGCTTCTTTGATCAGCTGTGTTTTGATGGTGGTCGCGTTGTCGAGCCATCCAACTCCGGCGTTGCGAGCCCAGGAAAGCCCCGGATCAGACGCAGCGTATACCCTGCGAAACGCCGTCATGAGTCCGATCAGCAATTGCGAACGCGCGCGCCGTCTACGTGCGAAACGCCGCCACAGCCCGTCAGCCCCTGGATCGTCGGACGCCGAGCCGTCCAGCTGTTGAAGCACGTCCCTGACATCCTCAAAACCGAGGTTGACGCCCAACCCCGCGAGAGGGTGGAGGATCCGTGCCGCCTCGCCGATCAGGAGCACACGGGAATGCGGGTTGAAAGACCGTACCAACATCTGCTGTAGTGGAAAAACACTTCGCTCATCCACCGCCTGTACCGCTCCGAGGCGAAAATCCAGACTCTGGGCGAGTTCCTCGCAAAATTGCGGATCAGCCAGCGACTGTCTACGGAGCGCGTTCTCTGGCGGCTGTGACCAGACCATCGATGACAGATTCGCCTCGACACCGGGTAACAAAGCCAGCGGGCCGGACAACAGAAATCGTTGATACGCGACGTTCTCGTGGGGCAACTCGGTTCGCACGACCGATGCCAGCGCATGGTGCCCGGTATCCACCATCTCAGCACGAACCCCGAGTAATTCCCGAACGGTGGAACGCGCACCATCCGCCCCAAGCAATAATCTGGTTTCGACTTCATGGTCTCTACTAACAAGTTTAACGACGTTGTCAGCTGTTCGAATTCCAATCAACGGAGCATCCAGCAACAACTCGACGTTGGATTCCGCTTCGAGACGCTGCCAAAACAAAGCAGCGAGAGGGCTCTGCTCGAGAATCCAGCCAAGCTCCTCGCGGCCCACGGACGCTGCGCGAAAATCCATGCCTTTAGTGCCACGCTCTTCCCACACACACATCCGCCGATAGGGTGCGGCGCCGTTGATGGAGCGCCAGACGTCTAGCCGCTCCAGGAGGGATTGGGATGCCGGGGAGAGTGCAACGTTGCGAATGTCCATGCCGAGGTTGCCGCGTCGAATCTCGGGTTTGTGCCGTTCGAACACAACGACCGAGTAGCCTTGCTGCGCAAGCCCCAGTGCTGCAGCAGCACCCACGAGGCCTGCGCCCACAACAACGACATCAGCCGCTATCGCCATCGGCCATCACTCGCTGGATGTCAAGAATCTCCTTAGGCGCGGTACTACTCAACACCTCAGGACGTTGCTTGGTGACCAGCACATCGTCTTCAATGCGAATCCCCATGCCACGCCATCGAGGTGCGAGATGCGCCATCGCCTCAATGTTGGGAATATAGATTCCTGGTTCCATGGTCAACACCATACCGGGTTCCAGTTCTCGCCAGGTACCCTCAACACGATAATCGCCAACGTCGTGCACGTCGCTGCCCAGCCAATGAGAACTCGTGTGTGGACAGAATGGGCGGTATGTCTCCTGGGCGATGATCTCCTCCACATCACCTTCCAATAACTTCAATGCCACCAGTCCCTCCACCAGAATCTTCAACGCCACCTCATGAGGTTCGCGAAATCGCGCCCCCGGTGTACACCGCTCAATTCCCTGTTTGTTGGCTTCCAGTACCACCTCGTAGAGTGCCTGTTGGGTTTTGTTGAATACGCCATTCACCGGAAAGGTTCTGGTTACATCCGCCGCATAATGTTGATACTCGCAACCCGCATCAATCAGCACCAAATCGTTCTTTCGGAGCGTGGCGGAGTTTTCCACATAGTGCAAAGTGCAGGCGTTCTCACCACCCCCTACGATGCAGGGGTACGCGGGCGTGCGGGCACCTTTGCGCATGAACACGTACACCAGCTCCGCTTCCAGCTCTGACTCGGACATCCCTGGACGACAACTGATCATGGCACGAACGTGCGCCTGGCAGGTGATTTCGGCCGCTTCGCGCATCAGCCGAACCTCCGCTGCGGACTTGTAGAGCCGTTGTTCGTGAAGAAGACGTTTCAACGACACGAACTCGCCGGGTGGTATCGCTCCGCCTGCCTCTTTTCTGCGAATGGTACTCACCCAGTTAATGAGCCTGGTATCGAACTCGGGGTATTCCCCTAGCGTGATGTATATCCGTTCGCTGCCTTCCAATATGCCCGGTAGGAATTCATCGAGGTCGTCGATCGGAAAAGCATCATCGACATTCAACATCTGGGGCGCGCGATCAGGACCCACCCGTTCGCCTTCGTAACGTTCAGCCCGCTCATCACGCTCTCGACAAAACAACACTATTTCGCCTTGTTCCCTTCCGGGCGCAAGCACCAGCAGGGCGTCCGGTTCCGAGAAACCGGTGAGATAAAAAAAGTCGCTGTCCTGACGATAAAGATATTCGGTATCGCGGTTACGTACCCGCGCGGGTGCTGCGGGTAATAGCGCGACGGTGCCGGACGCCATCATGCTCATGAGTTTCCGACGGCGGCGATGGTACTCTTCGGGAGCCAACTCAGACGTCCCTACCCGCGTTCAGGGCGTCCTCGCCACCATCTTCGGCGTCCGTGTTCAACAAACTCATGATCAGCAACACGGCCACCTTGACGAACTCCTGTAACTGCATGAGATCTTCTTCCGCGTCGAACGCGGCCTCTTGCGAAGCCGATTGGTCGACGTCGGTGATGGCGCGGAGGTCACCAATAATTTCCTTGGCTTCTTTGGGTAGTTCTTCGAGCGAATTCACCTCGATGTGCACGAGGCCCGCAGCCAAACCAGCAAGGAAAGCCGCACACCAATCCGCAAGGCCTGCGATTCTATCGCCAATCTCCGCACTATCGTCGGGTAACAAAGGCGCAAAGCTCATGTCCAGGGCCATCAACGCTTCGATGCTGCCAGAGACAAACGACTCGACGGAAAATTCATCCGTTACGGCGTCCACACCCACTAATTCCAGAAGGCTCTCCAAGGGAAATCCATCCGGGCTACAAACGGTCAACCCACAGACAGCACCATGCAATTCAGCGGGCGTCAGCTCGCGCGCTGCGTTCAATGCGAGTGCGTACAAATCCGCCATCGAAGGAGAGAAATTGTGTAAAAAACGGCCGTATCCTACCAGAACTCAGACCCTTCACATGCCGTGGCTTTCAGGCCAAACTATGAGGTAAGACAATGAGTTCGGGGGAGCTAACCATGACGACACTGGAATGGACGGCACATCAGCAGAAAGTGGAAGAGCTGATCGAGTTCTGCACGGTTCTTTCCAAAGAAAACCGTGCGCTCAGAACACAGCAACAGAACTGGACGACCCAGAGAGCAAAACTCATCGAGAAGAACGAACTCGCCAAGAGCCGGGTGGAGTCCATGATCGTTCGCTTGAAGGCATTGGAACAGGATTAGCCCAAGATGGCGGGTGATGTGACCACGATCAGCGTAAAGATTCTCGATAAAGATTATCAGGTTAGTTGTCCCGTTGATGAAGTGGACGCGCTGACCGCCTCCGCCCGGTACCTGGACGAGCAGATGGCCGAAATTCGCGAATCCGGCAAAGTGATCGGGTCAGACCGCATTGCGGTGATAGCTGCTTTGAATATCGCCAATGAATTCCTGCACAACCGCGAGTCGCTGGAAGCCACTCAGGATCTACTCGGCGACAGCCTCAACGAATTGACCAAGCGGGTAAGTCAAGCATTAGCAACGCAAAAATCACCAAAATAGTAACCGCTTCACAAATGCTCGTTGTCAAGACGGGCGCTTCGACTTTTTTTGGATATACTCCGTAACGTCTCCTGGAATGTATGCCAGCTGGTGTCGTCCTTGAGCCGTTAGAGAAAACATAGGGGACTTCGTAGCCGACGACGGTGTGCGAGCCCAACGCGTCAGGCACCTTCGGGTACCCGGCGCTCGGGAAGCCTTAGGCGTCGCCCGGGTCTCCGCCTTGAGCCATAACGGTTCAGGGCAAACCATGCAGCGGCATTTCGGGAGACTTTCATCTTTTCGTTTTCTGTCGAAAGAAGAGGACAGAATACCCCTACACCATGACTGAGCGCAGCGATCTCAGGCGTAGTTTTAGAAAACGACGGCGCGCGCTTTCCTTTCAGGATCGCAGCGCTAACGCTGGCTCCATTACCCGACATTTTTTTGCCGCCGGTTTCGCGTTACGAGCGAGAAGAATCGGCGCATACCTCAGCCGACCCGATGGGCAAGACGGCGAAGTGGATCTCAGACTCCTACTCCAACGTCTTTTCACCATGGGCAAACAGATCGCATTACCCGTGATAGGAAAGCGTGGATCCATGGAATTCTACGGATACGATCCCGATCGGTCTCTGCTCGACAATCGCTTCCACATCCCCGAACCTTCCCTCGACGCCCCCCATGTGACGCGCATCAGCCAAGACCTTGTTCTTGCCCCCCTGGTGGCGTTCGATGACGCGGGCGTGCGTTTGGGCATGGGGGGTGGATATTACGATCGTTACCTCGGATCCATCTGTCCCGCACTGAGACCACGAATTATCGGTATCGCGCACGAAGCCCAACGATCCCCGACACCTTTACCCTTTGATGCCTGGGACATGCGACTGGACGGGGTGATCACCGAAGCCGGTTGGCAAACCTTCGGCTAACGACTATTTTGACCGCATGGCAGTTCGCAAAATCATTCGCATGGGCCATCCGGCTTTACGCCGTGTCGCTCGGGAACTACGGGTCGATGAGATCGGGAGTGACGAGGTCCACCGCCTCGTCGCCGATATGATCGACACGCTTCACGACTACGGTGGTGTCGGACTCGCCGCCCCCCAGGTGAACGAACCTGTTCGCCTGGCAATAATCGAGATATCCGGCAGTCAAACCCGCTATGAGGATGTCGACTCATTGCCGCTGACGGTGTTCGTCAATCCCACCATTGCAATATTGAACTCGGCGACCTCGGGATACTGGGAAGGGTGTTTGTCCGTTCCAGGGCTTCGTGGTTTCGTCGAAAGACCCCAACATATCAAAGTGACTTCAAGAAACCTCAGAGGCGAGGAACAGAACCACGAACTCGAAGGATTCCTGGCAACGGTATTTCAACACGAATTCGACCACCTCGACGGCAAGCTCTACATCGACCACATTACCGATTTGACCAAGCTCGTCTTCGAAACGGAATACGAGCGCTACGTTTTACCCGAGGAAGGGGATTAAGGCCTCGCGCGCTAGCGCAAAAACAACCGGTAAGCCGGGTTGTCCGTTTCTTCCCAGTAACGAAAACCGACACGCTGCAGGTATTCCCCCAGCTTGCGCTTCTCATTGGTTTCGGCTTCAAACCCGACGAGCACACGGCCCCACGCGGCTCCGTGATTGCGATAATGAAACATCGTAATGTTCCATTTGGTTCCGACGCCGGACAAGAACTTCAACAAAGCACCGGGGCGCTCCGGAAATTCGAAACGGTACAAGAGTTCACCTTTGTTGCCCAAAGTTCGCCCCCCCACCATATGCCTGACGTGCAACTTCGCAAGCTCGTTGTCCGTCATATCCTGAACCGTGTAACCACCCTTGTTGAGATCGACCAGCACCTGCGCGCGATCGTCGGCAGCCGTAACCTGCAAGCCAACAAACACGTGAGCGTCGGCGCCATCAGTGCATCGGTAGTTGAATTCGGTCACCGGGTGTTTGCCGAGCACGCGGCAGAAATTTCTGAAGCTACCTTTCTCTTCCGGGATCGTTACCCCGAGAACGACTTCGCGTTGTTCCCCGACTTCCGCGCGTTCGGAGATATGTCGTAACCGATCAAAGTTGACGTTCGCACCGCTGACTACCGCCACCAGACTCTCACCCGTAATGCCAGTTCGCTCCACGTAGGTTTTCATCCCGGCGACTGCCAACGCGCCTGAAGGTTCGGCCACCGAACGGGTATCGTCATATAGATCTTTGATGGCCGCACAAATCTCATCTGTACTCACCGTGATGACCTCATCGACATAACGTCTGGCAATCTTGAACGGTTCCTTGCCAACCTGAGCTACAGAAACGCCATCGGCAAAAAGATCCAGACTATCGTAAGGCAGCTTGACTCGACGGTTTGCCGCCATAGCCGCTGCAAGGCAGGCAGACCCTTGCGCTTCAACCCCGACAATGCGGGTTGCTGGTTTCAGGTATTTGACATAGGCGGAGATTCCGGCAATGAGACCACCGCCCCCGACCGGCACGAAAATCACATCCAGATTCCCGCGATGCTGGTTGATGATTTCCATGCCCACAGTGCCCTGGCCCGCTATCACGTCGATGTCATCGAACGGGTGTATGAACACATACCCGTGCTTTTCAGTGAGCATTGCTGCGTGGTCGGCTGCTTCATCGTAGGTATCGCCGTGCATGATCACTCTGGCGCCGAGGCTTCGCACCGCGTCGATCTTGATGCTGGGCGTATTTCTACCCATGACGATGTGTGCACGAATTCCCAGTTCTCGGGCTGCCAGCGCAACACCTTGCGCATGGTTGCCTGCCGAAGCCGCGATGACACCTTTGGCACGATCGTCCGGTGTGAGCTGCACCATTTTGTTGTATGACCCGCGGATCTTGAACGAAAAGACCGGCTGCATATCCTCCCGCTTCAACAACACACGATTTTCCAAACGTCGAGACAAGATGCGGGCGGGTTGCAATGGGGTCTCAACGGCCACATCGTAAACGCGCGACGCAAGAATTTTCTTTACGTACTTTTCAAGCATTTGTTAGGGTCTCTCCCACCTCATCAAATTCAAACCTCAACCCAATCGACGAACCTCGAAAGGCGCGAAAGTATGGCTCAAGACGAACGAAAACGCAGTGCCGCCGAGGCGGCTCTCGACTATATAGAACCCAGGCTCACCACCAAGAGCATCGTTGGCGTCGGTACCGGTTCCACCACCAACTATTTCGTTGATGCCCTTGCCCGGGTCAAACACAAGTTCGACGCCGCCGTCGCAAGTAGTGAGGCGACTGCAGAGCGTCTTAAGGGACACGGCATTGTCGTTGTAGACCTCAATGCAGTGGGTGAAGTAAGCGTCTATGTGGATGGTGCAGACGAAGTAAACTCTGCCAAGCAGCTGATAAAAGGGGGCGGGGGCGCTTTGACCCGGGAAAAAATCATCGCCGCCTCAGCGGATGAGTTCGTGTGTATCGTTGATAGGTCAAAAATGGTGAACGTACTCGGCGCCTTTCCATTGCCTGTCGAGGTCGTTCCCATGGCGCGCGGTCTCGCCGCGCGAGCGCTGGTAGGCTTAGGAGGCGTACCCGAACTCAGAGAAGGGTTCGTCACGGACAACGGGAACATCATCCTCGACGTTCATGAGCTGAGAATCTCGGATCCAGTAACGATGGAAACAGCGATCAACAACATTGTCGGGGTGGTATGCAACGGGGTATTTGCCGCGCAAGCGGCTGACGTGGTTTTCGTCGCAGACGAAAACGGCGTACAACTATTCGAATAGGGGGGTCAGGGTAAAGTGCCAGAGTCGTTTTACTCTGGCACTTTACCCTGACCCCATTTTACCCTGACCCCGTTTTACCCCACTAAAGCAGCTTACCCGGGTTCATGATCCCATTAGGATCCAGCACCGATTTCAGCGCGCGCATGATTTTGAGCTCCGCCGGGCTTCGTGAATACTCGAGAAACTCTTTTTTCAACAGCCCCACACCGTGTTCGGCCGAGATGCTGCCCCTGCACTCCTGGACGAGTTCAAACAACCGGGGATCGATCTCGCGACAACGACCGTAGAACTCTTCGATTGAAAGATCATCAGGTTTGAGGATGTTGAGATGCAGGTTGCCATCGCCGATGTGCCCGTACCAGACTAATTCGAAATCCGGATAACTCGCCCGCATTAGTTCATCAACAACATCGAGAAACTCAGGCATCTCGGTTATGCGCACCGACAGATCGTTTTTGTAGGGAGAACAAGGTGCGAGACTCTCGGAGATCCCCTCCCGGAGTTGCCACAAAGACGCGGCCTGCGCATCTGACTGACTGAGCACCCCATCGGTTACCCAACCTTCGCCGAGGGTGTGCTCAAACGCAGCGGATGCGTCGGCTACCGCGCTGGCGTCGAATTCAAGCAAAGCATAAAACGGCGAGCTTTTCGCCAACGGGCGCTGTAGCTTCCGATGCGCCGTGACCTTCTGCAACGCGAGCTCCGAGAAGAACTCGAAGGCCGAGAGCTCGATACGAGACTGGAAGTGGCTTAAGACTTTGAGGATACCCCGGAATTCCTCGAACCCGAGTACCATCACCCGTTGCGGCTCCGGAATTCTTGCCAGGCGGACATCCGCCTCTACGATGAAGCCCAAGGTCCCCTCCGAACCAATGAATAGATGTCTGAGATCGTAGCCGGTGGCATTTTTGACCAGCCCCTGGTTGCAGTCCAGGATCTCACCCGTACCAGTAACGACCGTCAGCCCCGCAATCCAGTTACGCGTCATCCCATAGCGAATGACCCTGATGCCGCCCGCGTTAGTCGCAATGTTGCCGCCAAGTTGACTGGATCCTGAAGAAGCAAAATCCACGGGATAAAAGTACCCCTGACGCTCGGCAAACTCCTGGAGGGTCTGGGTCACGACCCCGGCCTGGCAGGTAACCAACCGATCGGCCTGGGCAAAGCCGATAATGCGGTTCATTCGATCGAACGACACGACTACTTCGCCATGGCTCGCCACCGCACCGCCGGACAGTCCCGTACGCCCTCCTGACGGCACAAGCTGCAATCCCTCTGCATTGGCGAGTACAACGAGTGCCTGCACTTCCTCAATCGTCTCCGGGAATACCACGGCACTCGGCGCCACTGGAAAGCTGCGGGTCCAATCGCAACCCCAGGTTGCGAGCGCGTCAGGGTCCCTTTTTATCCGCGTGGGCGAAAACAGTTTGTCGAGAGATTCACTCATGGTGCAACCCTAAAAGACCTTGCCGACCCGATCGCGCTTAAGCCAGGTTAACTCCACCGACAGGATTCATCGAGCCACTGCCAGATCTGCCGGCGCAACGGTTCCGCTTCGTTTACCAGGTGATGGCGCGCCTTCGGAAGATGCAGCACCTTGGCGCTGCACATTCGATCCAGCAGCTTCAGGTTATAGCGCCAACCCACTGTCCGGTCCTTGTGGCCCTGAATTATCTTCATGTTATCAGGCAGTCGCCGGTATTTTTCGAACCGATTCATCCAAACCGTCATGGCGACCACCCACTGTACAGGCAGCACGGTGGCCTGCATGGGATCGCAACGCTGGAGCGCAAGAAATTCAGAATTCTCAGCATTATTGGTGAACGTCCTCGGCCGCTCGCTGACCGTTCGTTTCAGGATTTCGAAGAATAGCCGGTTGATCGGCCACAGCGCCGGACGTACCAGCGGCGCAAAAAGCACGACCTCATTGAACTTCCGATAATTTGCGCCCCGGTCTCGTTCGGCTCGAGCGAGATATTCCAACACCACGCTGGCACCCATGCTCTGACCGAGAATATGCCAGGGTTTGGGAACCAGTCCCGTAACCGCATCGAGACAACTTTCCAGCGCCTCGCCATACGCGGCAAAATCCTCGATGGTCGCGGGTTGGCCCGAAGACAACCCGTGCCCAGGCAAATCGAATGCAACCACGGTGAGATTGTGGGTCAAGAGATAGCGGATCAGGTGTCCATACAGTCCAACATGATCGTAATAACCGTGGCAGAGTACCGCCGTGCCGCACGGCGCCGCAGGCTCGAACAGTTGAGCCGCTATACGGTACGGACCACTCGCGAGGTAGCCCACCCGATGGTTCAGGCCTGGATTTTCCCGGGTCAGGTCCAGTTCGTAGAAGCGCAGGTAATTCTCGAACTCCGGAGGAGGAGAGTTCGCTGGACCGTGCAAATCAAGTGGCAGAATTTCGCTTCGTAATCGCGCAGGCGAGAAAGTGGTCTGCCCTCTCACTGCCTGGCAGCGCGCTCTTCCAGAATCGCAACGGCAGGTAGACTTTTACCTTGCACGAACTCGAGGAATGCCCCGCCACCGGTGGACAGATAAGAAATGCCTTTCTGTATCCCGTATTTCTCGATCGCTGCCAGCGTATCGCCGCCACCCGCGATCGAAAAACCGTCGCTCGCCGCGATCGCTTCCGCAAGTACCCGCGTTCCTTCACCGAACTGGTCAAACTCAAAAACTCCCAGCGGCCCGTTCCAGAGTATCGTGGCCGCGTCCATCACCAGCGCGGCAAACCGACGCCCCGTTTCAGGTCCAACATCCATGATCATGTCATCGGGTTCGATATCCTCCAACGTTTTCAGTACCGCGATCTCGTCTGCGGCAAGCCGTTTCCCCACCATGACATCAACCGGCAGCGGTATGTCGACCTTGGCGGCAATGGCTCGTGCAACACCCACCAGATCGGGCTCAAACAGCGACTGCCCTACGGAGTAACCGGCCGCGGCGATGAAGGTGTTCGCTATTCCGCCTCCGACAATGATGTGCTCGGCCATATCGGCCAACACGTGCAGCACTTCGAGCTTGGTAGATGCCTTGGCGCCACCGACGATCGCGACCATGGGTACGGCCGGTTGACGCAATGCTTGTTCGAGTGCCGCAAGCTCGCGGGAGAGTAACGGTCCCGCGCACGCGACTCCGGCAAATTTCGCCACTCCATGGGTCGATGCGTGAGCGCGATGAGCCGTGGCAAATGCATCCATTACGAAAACATCACAGAGTCTGGCGAAACGCTGAGCGAGTTCGTCTGAGTTTGCCTTCTCACCGGTAAGGAACCGAACGTTTTCCAGCAGAGCGACCGAACCAGGTTTTACCTTCGCCCCGTTCAGATCACTCAACAACGGAACCTCCTTGCCAAGCAACTCCTGGAGACGTTTTGCGACGGGTGCAAGCGTGTACCCGGCTTCGAACTTCCCCTCCCGGGGGCGACCTAAGTGGGACATCACCAACACGCCCGCACCTTCACTCAACGCCTGCTCGATGGTCGCAACAGCCGCAAGGATGCGCGCATCACTCACGATGGCGCCATCGCTGATCGGGACATTCAGATCCTCGCGAATCAGCACCGTGAGCCCCGCCAAAGACAACTCCGACATCAACCTTAGCGCCACCTCACCTCACCCAGCTGACCACAAGACGGTACCCGGTTGCGCACCCTAAAGTACGGAACGCGCAGCCTGCACTACGTAGTCTACCGTCATTCCCAGGGTTTCCATGGCGATATCGCCCGGTGCGGACAGGCCGAAGGTGTCTATTCCAACCACCGCACCGTCAAGCCCGACGAAACGATACCAGTAGTCCGGATGACCCGCCTCAACCGCTACGCGGGCTTTGACGGCTCTCGGCAACACACTCTCCCGATAGGATTCGTCCTCGGCGAGAAACACATCCGTTGATGGCATCGACACCACCCGCACACCGACGCCTTCGTCGCTGAGAACGGATGCGGCTGTCACGGCAAGTTCCACCTCCGAGCCGGTCGCGATAATGACCACCTCTAGTTCGCCCTGCTCTACTACCAGCACGTAACCACCACGGGATACGTTGGCAAGAATTTCGTCGTCCCGAAACTGTGGAGCCGTCTTCTGGCGTGTGAACACCAGCGCACTTGGCCGTTTGCTGGAGGTCAACGCCGATTCCCAGGCAACGGCGCTTTCTACCGTATCGCAGGGTCGCCAGGTCGTAAGCCCCGGGGTCGTTCGCAAATTGGTGAGCTGTTCGATGGGTTGGTGGGTGGGACCGTCTTCGCCCAACGCAACCGAATCGTGGGTATAGACGAATATATTGGGTATCTGCATCAAAGCGGCAAGCCTGACCGCATTGCGGGCGTATTCCATGAACACCAGAAACGTCCCGCTATAAGGACGTAAACCGCCGTGTAGAACCATGCCGTTGGTGATCGCCGTCATCCCAAACTCGCGCACGCCGTAGCTCAGGTAACGGTCCGCTCCAGCTCCGGGCCATTTCGTTCCATTGGAACCGGTAAGATCCGCGGATCCACCGAACAATTCCGGTAACGAATCTGCCAGCGCCGCGAGACAGCGCTGGGAGGATTTGCGCGTTTCCAGCGGTTCCATGGCCGCTTGGGCGTCGGTTGCCACCTTGCGTATTCCCGCCTGCCAGTTCTCGGGCAACTCTCGGTTCATACGCCGGGTGAGTTCGCCTGCCAGCTCCGGATAGCTTTCGCGATAGGCGGCAAAAAGCGTCTCCCATTCTTGTTGCAGTTCACGACCGCGCTCGCGGCAATCCCACTGCGCATAAATTCGTTCAGGAATCTCGAACGGAGCATGTCCCCAGTTGAGTGCCAGGCGGGTAGCCGCTACTTCTTGTTCCCCAAGCGCGGCTCCATGAGCTTCAGCCGTACCTTGCTTGTTGGGCGCCCCAAGACCGATCACCGTTTTGCAGCAAACCAGCGTTGGCCGATCGGTCTGCTCGACGGCTTGCCCGAACGCCGCAATGATCGAATCGGGATCATGACCGTCCACGTCTCGAATGACCCGCCAGCCGTATGCCTCGAACCGGGCGGGTACATCTTCGGTGAACCAGTCGGCTGTCTCTCCGTCGATGGAGATACCGTTGTCGTCGTATATGCAGATGAGCTTATTGAGCTTCAACGTACCCGCCAGAGAGGCGGTTTCATGGGAAACGCCTTCCATCAGGCATCCATCTCCGACCACCACCCAGGTGCGATGGTCGACGACATCAAACCCTTCCCGGTTAAACGTTTGTGCGAGTTTTTGTTCGGCCAGCGCCATGCCGACGGCATTACCCAACCCCTGACCCAGTGGACCCGTCGTCGTTTCCACACCCACACATTCCCCGTATTCCGGATGTCCGGCGGTTTTCGAATGAAGCTGACGGAACGACTTGATATCCTCGATGCCAAGCGCATAACCCGAAAGGTGCAGTAGGCTGTAAAGCAACATCGAACCGTGCCCGTTGGAGAGCACAAAACGATCCCGGTTTATCCATCCTGGGTCGTTTGGATTGTGGCGCAGTACCTCGCGCCACAGCACCTCGGCAACATCCGCCAACCCCATAGGCGCACCTGGGTGACCCGAGTTTGCTTGTTGAACGGCATCCATGGCGAGCGCCCGAATGGCGTTCGCCCGATCTGTTCGTGATGACATGTAACCCCTCGAAGCGAAGCGGCGCTATTGTCGTCGCTCGGCACAGTCACTGCAATGTTGTTGCCAAAAAAGGCGGCCTTGCTGCGCGCAAACACGATATATCCGGCCCAATCGACTCAGACTTCGTTGTGACAAAACAACCACTGCGCCTCGGCCCGTTACGCTACAATGCGCGACCAAAAATAGTGATCAATCTCGGCACCAAAGGAAAGTAATGTCCGATTACAGTGTATTCACCTCCGAGTCGGTCGGAGAGGGTCATCCAGACAAACTGGCGGATCAGATTTCCGATGCGATCCTCGACGCCATGCTCGAGCAGGATCCGGATTCCCGAGTCGCCTGCGAGACGTTGATAAAAACCGGCATGGTCGTACTCGCAGGCGAAATTCGCTCCAATGCCGTGGTCGATGTCGACAAACTGGTGCGCCAGGTCATCGCGGATGTGGGCTACGACGCGAGCAACGGCTTCGACTCGGACGCCTGTACCGTGGTGCACGCCCTTGGTCTTCAATCCGTCGATATCGCCGTCGGGGTAGACGAGACCGACGATCACGAACAGGGGGCAGGTGACCAGGGTCTCATGTTCGGCTACGCCACCAACGAAACTGACGTTTACATGCCCGCTCCGTTGACCTATGCCCACCGTCTCGTCCAGCGTCAGGCTACGGTGCGCCGCTCGACACTCAAGTTCCTGCGGCCGGACGCCAAAAGCCAGCTTACCTTCCGTTACGGAGCCGACGGCACCCCGACAGGCATCGACGCCGTCGTGTTATCCACCCAGCACGATCCTGACGTGTCTCAGAAAGATCTTCGCGAAGCGGTGATGGAGGAGATCATCAAACCGGTGATCCCGAGCAACTGGCTGTCGAAAGACACCAAAATATTCATCAACCCCACCGGCAAATTCGTCATCGGCGGACCCGTCGGCGACTGCGGGCTTACCGGAAGAAAGATCATTGTCGACACTTACGGCGGCATGGCACGGCATGGGGGCGGTGCCTTTTCAGGTAAAGACCCGTCAAAGGTCGACCGCTCGGCGGCCTATGCTGGGCGTTACGTCGCAAAAAACATCGTCGCCGCAAAACTTGCCGAACGTTGTGAGATTCAGGTGAGTTATGCAATCGGCGTCGCCGATCCCACATCCATCAGTGTCAATACTTTCGGCACAGGTAAACTGTCGGACGAGACTATCGTTCAACTTGTGCATGAGAATTTTGATTTGCGACCGCGCGGACTCATCGCCATGCTGGATTTAAAGCGGCCCATATACCGCAAAACGGCCGCCTATGGACACTTCGGACGTACCGAAGAATCTTTCACCTGGGAACGAACGGACAAGGTGGAGGCATTGGCCGCGGCACTGTAGACACGAGCCACAGCTCCTCAGCAGCCAGCTGCGGTTCGTAGGCAAGTCGCCGCGATACCTGGACCGGGCAAGTGGCGTTGTTACAAAAGATAAGGTGGCGCGAACCCATGCGATTGAGCTTCGAATTCTTTCCGCCCCGTACCGAGCAAGGTGAGCAAAGCCTTGGGAAGGTAGCCACCAAGCTCAACGATTTCAACCCGGAATTTTTTTCCTGTACCTACGGCGCGGGGGGCTCGACGCGCCTGGGCACCCGAGAGGTAGTGACACACCTCGGCGCTCTCGGGATGTCGTGCGCGCCACACTTGTCCATCGGCAACGACACCCAGACCGAGATCAACCAACTGCTCGACACTTACCTGACCCTGGGTGTGAAACGCATCGTGGCATTGCGAGGAGACCTACCTTCCGGGATGGCGCGCTCGCGGGTGGTGAACAATGCCGAAACTCTCGTCGGGTGGATTCGCGAGCACTCAGGCGATCGGTTCCATCTGGAGGTGGCCGCCTATCCCGAGGTGCATCCCAACGCCAGGTCTCCCGCAGAAGATCTCGACTTCTTCAAGCGCAAGGTGGACGCCGGCGCAAATTCAGCCCTTACCCAGTATTTCTACAATGTTCAGGCCTATTTCGATTTCGTCAACCGCTGTGAACAAGCGAATCTACGCATCCCGATCATTCCAGGCATCATGCCACTGACCAACTACGAAGGCATCGTGCGCTTCTCGCAAAACTGCGGAGCTGACATACCACGGTGGATCGCGAAGCAACTGGAATCCTTAAGCGATGATGAGAAAAGCCTGCGCGATTTCGGAGTCGATGTGGTGACTCAATTGTGCGAAGAACTTCTTGCCGCCAAAGTACCCGGCTTACATTTCTACACGTTGAATCGCTGGGGCGTGAGCAGCAGAATCTGCAAAAATCTGGGCCTAGACCATCCCGACCCATGAAACATAGGCTATATCTTTCGCCACCACTGAAAGTCGGTGCGCTTGTGACTCTGGATGCCGAACGATCTCACTACCTAATCCGCGTTCTTCGACTCAAGGCCGACACCGAAATTCTCTGCTTCGATGGGGTGGGAACGGAATTTCATGCCTACATACGGGATGCGAATACTAAAGCCAGCCTGCTCGAAGTTGGTGAGCAAAGTCGCCTCGCGCAAGCGCCCGCGGAACGTATTCACCTCGCCCAGAGCGTGCTCAAGGGCAGCGCCATGGATCGGGCGATACAGAAAGCCACCGAGTTGGGGGCAACTGACATCTGGCCGATCTTGGCACAACGTTGCAACGCGCAAGCCGACGGGGTGCGCGAAGCACGCAAACATCGTCATTGGCAGCGTATAATTCAAAGTGCCTCGGAGCAAAGTCGGCGGCTCTTTCTACCCGAGCTACACCAACCGGTTACGTTGGCAGCGTTTCTTACCGAGAGTCGGGTGGCTCAGAAGCTCTTTCTGGACATCGATGAGGAGGTACTTCCAATGGTAATACCCAGGCAGAGCACCGCGTTGCTCATCGGCCCGGAGGGTGGTTGGTCGGTCACCGAACGCGAGATCGCAAAAAGTCATGGAGCACTGGGCTTCTCGCTCGGGGAATTTGTGCTCCGTGCGGAAACCGTGCCTTTAGCCGCCCTGGCGGCATTACGACAAGCCTGGGGTTGGCGCTAGGTTCTGCGCCAGGGAAATGGATAAACCGTACGGGCGAGTTGTCGCCTGCTAAAGGTCGAGTTGGCGGATGCTGCTCTCGATGAACTCCAGGTTCGGGATGGTCGCGGTTTCCGTGCCAAGTTTCACGACTGCGACCTCCGCAGGGCCGAGCTTACGGGGCTCGTTGCTCAGATCGGCATCGGTGAGCTGAACCATCCTGGGAAGACCTTCTGCCGCAAGTGCATAAAACGCAAGACCGTCACTTGACCGTGCCCGGTTCATCACGATCATACATCGACCGGTTTTACGTTCCTCGTTGGTTGACTTATTCAAACGCTCGAAGCGTACGACCGGAATTGACTGACCACGCCAACCCAGAAGTCCGAGACACCAATCCGGCGCATCTTTGAGGTTTTTGATCCGCCGCCAGAGCAGTATTTCAGCGACGCAAACGTTAGGCAACAACAGGTTACCCGCATTGAGTGGTATCAATACGCAGGAGAGTTCCGATTGTTCCTGGGCCATTAATGCTGCCACTAGCTAAGATCCTTCTCGTGCACCAACTCGTCAATTTTTGCCAACAGCTCACTCTCCTGAAACGGTTTCCCAAGGAAATCGTTCACTCCGAGTTCCGCCGCGTGCTCCTTATGCTTGGTTCCCGTGCGCGAACTGATCATAATGATGGGTAAATCTCTCAGCCGCGCGTCGTGCCTTACCTGGCGCGCCACTTCAAAGCCATCCATGCGCGGCATTTCAATATCGAGCAACATCAGATCGGGCTTGCGCTCCTGCAACATTGCAACGGCTTCCACGCCATCTTTAGCCACAATGACGTCTATGCCTTGCCGTTCCAGCAGCCTACTCGTTACTTTACGAACCGTAACCGAATCATCAACCACCATGACACAGCGAGCACGAGCCTCGCCTGCCAGACGCTTCCTGGCACCTGAACCTTCACCGCTTCGCGCTCGAATCAGCGCAAGAAGATCCAGGATCACGACAACGCTCCCGTCACCTAAAATGGTGGCGCCGGAAATCCCGCCAACACCTGCGAACTGGGGGCCCAAGCTCTTCACCACGATCTCTCGACTGCCTTGTACGCTGTCGACATGAACGGCCACCGACTGATCGCCCGATCGAACCAGCACTACCGGCACCGATTGTCGCTGGGCACCGGCATCGTATTCGCGTCCCAGAAACTGCCCGAGGTAGCGAACACTGTACGGTATACCGGCATACTCAAACGTATTGCCGTCCGGGGTATAAAGCCTCTCAATTTCTTCCGGCGCCAGCAACACGATTCCTTCGATGGTGTTCAGCGGGATCGCATACAAATCGTCGGCGATGGAAACCATCAAAGCTCTGTTGATGGACACCGTAAACGGCACTCGAACGATGAAACGAGTTCCCCGGCCAGGCCGTGAAACAATGTTGATGCTGCCACCAAGCTGTTTTACTTCGCTGTGGACCACGTCCATGCCCACACCTCGCCCGGAGATTTGCGTAACCGTCTTTGCGGTACTAAATCCCGGCGCGAGTACAAATTGACTGACCTCTTCATCGTTCAGAGTGGCGCCTTCGGTCATCAGACCCCGTTCGACCGCTTTCTCCCGCACCGACTCCACGTCGATACCGGCACCATCGTCACTGATTTCGATGACCACATCTCCCCCTTCTCGAGAGAGGCGGAGGTCTATTCTACCGGTCGCCGGTTTGCCGAAGCTCTTGCGTAGCTCCGGGCTCTCGATACCGTGATCCACTGCATTTCTTATCATGTGCTCCAACGGAGCCACCATGCGCTCGAGCAGATTTCGGTCCAGTTCGCCCTCGGTATTGTACGCGTGAAAATCAACTTCTTTGTTCAGCTCTCGCGACATCTGTCGTACGATTCTGCGCAGTTTGGGCAACATGCGACTGAACGGCACCATATGAGTGCGCATGAGTCCTTCTTGGAGTTCGGTATTGATTCGCGCCTGTTGCAACAGAAGCGTCTCCGAATCACGTGCTTTCAAAAGCAGCGTATCCTTCAGCTCGAGCATGTCAGAGGCGCTTTCGGAAAGACCCCGTGAGAGTTGCTGCAACTGGGAATAGCGATCCATTTCCAGCGGGTCGAAATTTTCGTAAGCCGGGCCTTCTACGTTCTCGCGACGGAACAAGATCTGAGTTTCGGTTTCGATCTCCAACCGGCGTAATTGTTCACGTACCCGCTCGATGGTCGTTTCCATCTCGTCCAGCGCACCGGTGAAATCATTAATGCCTTGCTCGATTCGGGCACGCACGATGCTGCTCTCTCCGGCAAGGTTGACCAGGGATTCCAGTAGTTTCGAGCCAACGCGCACCATCTCATGGGATGGTTTGTCTTCGGGCCTTTCCTTCCGGGGTTCCGCCTCGGGCGGTTTAATCGAAACCCGTTCGTTTTTCGATGGTTCCCGCGCAGATTCGGTCACACCAGCATCGGGCTGCGGTTCGACTGACTGCTCTTGCACGACTTGTGGCGCTTGAGGTTCCTCGGCAAGCTGCAAGACCTTCTGAAATCTCACCACCAGCGCTGCGAGCCGGTCGTGGCGGAGATGAAGCTCCGTGAAGAACTCCGCATCCGCCTCTACCTGATCTCGTTGAATCTCTACCAGGAAGGATTCGAAGTGATGAGTTTCGTCGCCGAGTGCAACCAGTCCCGCAAGCCGTGCTCCGCCCTTCAACGTATGCAAGTCACGGAGCAGATTCTCCACATAAATCAGGTTGGTCGTCGCCACCGCCCACTCCTGAATGTTATGGTCGATTTTCTCCATGATCTCATCTGCTTCCTCGAAAAATATATCGATGATTTCCATATCGATTTCTTCGGGGATGAGTTCAGCATCAGAGACGCCCGGTAGAGCCGTCGCAACCTCAGAGACTTGTTCGATCTGTTCGACGACCGCGTTGGTATCTTCGGCGTCCGCGCCAACATCTTCCGCGCCAGCGACATCTTCGGCGTCCTCGCCAACATCTTCCGCGCCAGCGACATCTTCGGCGTCCTCGCCAACCTCTTCCGCGTCCTCGCCAACCTCTTCGGCGTCCTCGCCAACCTCTTCGGCGTCCTCGCCAACCTCTTCGGCGTCCTCGACGAGTTCGGCCA
>Ga0114950_10000238_pt1 | contig 35760 bp, 32 predicted proteins | sample N075metaG_FD_83503 | JGI IMG/M metagenome (GOLD analysis project Ga0114950, IMG submission 83503) | Deep subsurface microbial communities from Kermadec Trench to uncover new lineages of life (NeLLi) - N075 metaG | ecosystem: Environmental > Aquatic > Marine > Ocean trench > Sediment | place...
GAACCCATCGCGAACTCATCCATGTTCGTTTTGCCGACGACGACGACGCCGGCCGCAGCAAGTTGCTCGACGACATGCGCATCGTACGGCGACACGAAGTTCGACAACATCTTCGATCCGCAGGTCGTCAACACGCCCTGCGTGCAGAAAATATCCTTGTGAGCCAGCGGCACTCCGGTCAACGGACCACCCTCGCCTGCCGCCAGCCGGCGGTCTGCGGCGTCGGCCGCCGCCAGTGCCGCATCCGCGGTCACGGTGATAAAAGCGTTCAGCGCGGGATTCTGCCGGCTGATCCGGGCCAGCGAAGCCTCGGTCAAAGCCCGGCTCGTCACGCTGCCGGCCCGCAGCGCAGCTGCGATCTCGACTATCGACTGTCGTTCCATCCGGCGCTCCTCGTGGTCGACCCTGCCGGGTCAATAATCCTCATGGCCGTGTGCTAGTCGAGGACCTTCGGCACCCGGTAGAAGCCCTGGCCCACGGTAGCCGAGTTCTGCTGGTATGCGTCCCGATGATCGGTTTCGGTCACTTCGTCCGCGCGCAAGCGCTGGCTCATATCGAGCGGGTGCGCCATCGGCACGACGTCGGTCGTATCGAGCTTGCCAAGCGCATCGACGAGGTCGATGATGCGGGACAGCTTTTCCACGTAATCGGCGATTTCGTCATCGCTGACTTCTAAACGCGCCAGATGCGCGATGGACTCAACATCACTTATTGTCAGTGCCATAGAACAGATTCCGGTGAAACGCGGGCCCGGCAGGTTGCCAGGGGGACTAATGATAAGCGGCAGTTGCCGAAAATCCCACCGGTTGCTAGAGTAGCCCGCGTTTTACGGGTGCATTACCGCGAGTTTCCTCTATGCTGAAAGGGCTCTTCGGCTACTTCTCCAACGATCTGTCGATCGACTTGGGAACTGCCAATACGCTTATTTATCTGGCGGGTCACGGTATCGTCCTCGATGAGCCTTCCGTGGTCGCGATTCGGGAAGTGCCCGGACGCGGCGGCAAGACCATCGAGGCGGTCGGCCTTGAGGCCAAAAACATGCTCGGCAGGACCCCGGGCCACATCACGGCCATCCGCCCACTGAAAGACGGCGTAATCGCCGACTTCACCGTCACGGAAAAGATGCTCCAGCATTTCATCCGCAAAGCGCACCCGGGCCGTTATTTCCGCCCGAGTCCGCGCGTGCTCATCTGCGTACCCTACGGCTCGACCCAGGTCGAACGACGTGCCATTCGCGAATCGGCCGAGGGCGCCGGTGCACGCAAGGTCTTTCTGATCGAGGAGCCGATGGCCGCGGCCATCGGCGCCGGCCTGCCGGTGCACGAGGCCCGCGGCTCGATGGTGCTCGACATCGGCGGCGGCACGTCCGAAGTTGCAGTCATATCGCTGAACGGCATCGTCTATGCCGCATCGGTGCGGGTCGGCGGCGACCGCTTCGACGAGGCAATCATCAGTTACGTCCGGCGCAACTACGGCATCCTGATCGGCGAGGCGACGGCTGAACGTATCAAACACGAGATCGGCTCAGCGTATCCCGGTGAGGAAGTCAGGGAAATTTCGGTCAAGGGCCGTAACCTGTCGGAAGGCGTGCCACGCAGCTTCAGCCTGAACAGCAACGAGATACTCGAAGCACTGCAAGAACCGTTGCAGGGTATCGTCGGCGCGGTCAAGGGTGCACTCGAGCAGACGCCGCCGGAACTCGGCTCGGACGTCGCGGAATGCGGCATCGTCCTGACCGGCGGCGGCGCGCTGCTGCGCGACATCGACAAACTGCTCATGGAAGAGACCGGCCTGCCGGTCGTCATAGCCGACGATCCAATGACCTGTGTGGCCCGTGGTGGCGGCCGGGTCATCGAGTTGATGGACGAGCACGGACCTTCGGTTTTCGGTCTGGACTAGCAGACCTGAGCGGCGCCCACCCATGGCGTTCAGCACATTTGACAGCGATCAGAGGGCTTTTCGCGAACCGAATCCCGGTCCGCGCCTGGTCGTCATCTGCATTCTGTCGATCGCACTGATGGTGACCGACAATCGAAATCAGACCCTGCAGACCGTGCGCTCAATGCTGGGTACCGCCGTCTACCCGATCCGGGTGCTGATCGATGCGCCGGCCACCTTCGGCAGATGGCTCAGTGAAAGTTTTTCCACCCGCGCCACCCTGCTCGACGAAAACCTCGAACTGAACGAGCGCATCCTGGTGCAGAGCGCGCGCCTGCAGCGACTCGCCGCGCTGGAGGCCGAGAACGCGCGGCTGCGCGCGCTGCTGGAATCAACCGCGAAGATCGGTGACCGGGTTCTGATCGCCGAAATCATGTCGGTTGACATGAACCCGTTCCGGCACCGGATCGTTATCAACAAGGGCAGCAGCGATGACGTCTATGTCGGCCAGGCCCTGATCGATGCGCAGGGCATCATCGGCCAGGTTACGCGCGACCAGGTGTATTCCGCCGAGGCACTGCTGATCACCGATGTCGATCACGCGTTGCCGGTCGAATTGCTGCGCAATCGATTGCGCACGATCGCAGTCGGCACCGGTGACCTCGGACGCCTGTCCTTGCCCTACCTGCCGCGGAATGCCGATGTCGTCGAGGGCGACCTGCTGGTCACGTCCGGGCTCGGCGGTACGTTCCCGCCGGGATACCCGGTCGGCTCCGTCAGCAAAATAACCCGCAACAGCGGCCAGCAGTTTCTGGTGATCGATGCGACACCTGCCGCCGCCCTGAACCGGATCCGCGAGGTCCTGCTGATCTGGGCCGAACCGACGGGGGTAGCTCCGCCCGCCGATGCAAGGTCTGACGCGGAAAACCTGAGTGAAACGGCGACCGGGGGCATTGACTGATGCCCGGGGTCAAGGCACCGCGCTGGCCCGTGTGGATCATATTGGTCGCGATGACCGCGCTCGTCAGCATTCCGCTGCCTGATTTTGTCACGCCCGTGCGGCCCCCGTGGGCAACCATGGCCATCATCTACTGGATCATGATGTGGCCGCGAGTCTTCGGACTCGGTACGGCATGGCTGATCGGACTGTTGCTCGACATACTGCAGGGTGCGTTACTCGGCCAGCATGCACTCGCGCTGACCGTGGTCGGCTACCTGACCCTGCGCTTTCACCTGCAGATCCGTATTTTTCCGCTGTGGCAGCTGACGATGACGATCTTCGCTTTGCTGGCAATCGAGGCATTCATCCTGTTCTGGATCGACGGCGTGGCCGGCAATCCGCCGGCAGGCGTCGCAAGGTGGACTCAGGTGCTGGCCGGTGCGATCGTGTGGCCACCGGTCATGGCACTCATGGATCGTGCGCGTGAACGTATCGAGCACCGCGACCCGACGTTTACGTAATCACGGTAATTGGCGGAAGATGGCAACGACCCTCAGAATCAAGGATCACTGGGCGGAAACACGCCTGTTCAACGCGCGCGTTATCATCGCATCCGTGCTGGCGCTCGGCCTGACCGGCATGGTCGTCGGGCGCCTGACCCAGCTGCAGATCTTCGACTACGAGTATTTCTCCGCGCAGTCGCAGGGCAACCGCATCCGTGTGCAGCCCGTCCCGCCGATCCGGGGGCTGATATACGATCGCAACGGTATCGTGCTCGCCGAGAACCAGCCGAGCTATCAACTCGAGCTGACACCGGAACAGGTGCCGGATATCGACGAGACACTGCATCGCCTGATGGGCATCGGACTCATCGACCCCGACCAGCTCGATGAGCTCACAGACCTGATCAAGTCCCATCGCCGTTTCGACTCGATTCCGATTCGCCAGCGCCTCAGCGACGAGGAAATCGCAAGGTTCGCCGTCGATCGCCCGCGCTACCCGGGAGTCGAGATCCATGCGCGCCTCTCACGCAACTATCCCTACGGCGCAGCCGTCGCACACGCACTCGGTTATGTCGGCGGCATCAACGCGGCGGACCTCAAGTCCATCGATTCTGTCGACTACGCCGGCACCTCGCTGATCGGCAAAATATCGCTCGAGCGCAACTACGAGTCGTACCTGCACGGCAACGTCGGGCACGAAAATGTGCTGGTCAACGCGCATGGCCGAACCATGCAATCGCTCGATCTCGAACCCGCGGTCCCGGGCGGCGACCTGGTGCTGACGATCGACATCGAGGCACAGATGGCCGCGTACGAAGCGTTGAACAACCGGCGTGGAGCGGTCGTCGCGATCGATCCGAACAACGGGGAGGTGCTGGTGTTCGCGAGTTCGCCGGCTTTCGATCCGAATGCCATCAGCGCCGGGCTGAGTCGTGCCGAGTATGCCTCCTTGCAACAAGATCCTGACCTGCCGCTGTTTAACCGGGCGCTGCGCGGCAGCTACCCGCCGGGCTCGACCATCAAGCCAATCATCGCCCTGGCTGCCCTGCATTTTGACGCAGTCGATCCGGACGAGGAGACGTATTGCGGCGGTTACTATACGCTGCCGCGCAGCACGCACCGTTATCGCGACTGGAAGCGCCAGGGCCACGGATTAATGAATATGCACGACGCCATCGAGCAGTCCTGCGACGTATATTTCTATCAGTTGGCGCGCAAACTTGGCATCGACCGGATGTCTGTGTTCCTGAAAAGCTTCGGTCTCGGGTCGCAAACCGGCATCGACGTATCCGGCGAAAACAGCGGCCTGGTACCAAGTCGGGAGTGGAAACGCAGGGCTTTTCGCAAGCGGGAAGACCAGGTCTGGTTTCCTGGCGAGACAATCATCGCGGGCATCGGCCAGGGCTACCTGCTGACGACGCCTTTGCAACTTGCGCATGCGACGGCAACCATCGCCGCGCGTGGCCAGCGCTACCGGCCGAAGCTGCTGCGTGAACGGACAGACCCGGTGACCGGCGAAATCAGGCGGGTCGAACCCGAGGCACTCGAGCCCGTCGCCGTGACCGACGATGAGCAATGGGATCGCATCATCAGCGGGATGAACGCCGTCGTGCAGGGCAAGCGTGGCACGGCGCGTGCCATCGGGCGCGATGCGCCGTTCCTGATGGCCGGCAAGAGCGGCACGGCGCAGCTCTTCACCATCGCTCAGGACGCAGAGTACGACTCGGAAGAGGTCGACGAACGCAAGAAAGACCACGCCCTGTTCATCGCATTTGCGCCGCTTGAAAACCCGCAGATCGCGGTCGCCGTCATCATCGAGAATGGCGAAAGCGGCAGTCGCACGGCCGCACCGATCGCGCGCAAGGTCATCGACACCTTCCTGCGGACCCGCTTATGACGACCTTCCTCTCCGACCGGCACGACACGCGATACGGCCCCGGCTCACCGATGCTCGGTCACCTGCACATCGACGGCGCACTGTTAACCGGCATCCTCGCCATCCTCATTGTCGGTCTCGCGGCGCTGTACAGCGCAGTCGGACAGAACGGGAACCTGCTGGTGGGCCAGATCGTCCGCATCGGTGCAGCGCTCGCCGCCATGTTGATCATGGCGCAGGTCGAGCCGGTATTCCTGCGGCGCGCGTCACCATTCATCTACCTGCTCGGCCTGGGCCTGCTGGCGCTCGTCCTGCTGACCGGTGAAGTCGGCAAAGGCGCACAGCGCTGGCTCGACCTCGGCGTGCGTTTTCAGCCATCGGAAATCATGAAACTCGGCCTGCCGCTTATGCTGGCGCGACTGTTGCACGATCAGCCACTGCCACCGTCGTTCGGCATGATCGTGATCAGCCTGATCGTAATCCTGGCTCCGGTCGGCATGATCGCGATTCAGCCCGACCTCGGCACGGCAATCCTGATCATCCTGTCCGGTGCGACGGTCATCTTTCTCGCCGGTATCAGCGTACGCTATATCATCGGCGCGCTTGGCGCCGCAGTGATCTCGCTACCGGTGCTGTGGTATTTCGTCATGCACGATTACCAGAAGCGCCGCGTGCTGACGCTGCTGGACCCGGACAGCGACCCGCTCGGCGCCGGCTATCACATCATTCAGTCCAAGATCGCGATCGGCTCCGGCGGCCTGTTCGGCAAGGGCTGGCTGAACGGCAGCCAGGGGCAGCTCGAGTTCCTGCCGGAACGCTCGACAGATTTCATTTTCGCGGTCATCGGCGAAGAACTCGGCCTGATGGGCGTATTGACGATCCTTCTGATCTACCTGTTTATCGTCGGCCGGGGTCTGTACATCGCGGCGATGGCGCAGGACACGTTCTCGCGCCTGCTCGCCGGCAGTATCAGCCTGACCTTCTTCTTCTATTTCTTCGTAAACACGGCGATGGTCACGGGTCTGCTACCGGTCGTCGGCGTACCGTTACCGCTGGTGAGTGCCGGTGGCACATCGATGGTGACCCTGATGACAGGTTTCGGTATTCTCATGTCTATCCAGACGCACCGGAAGCTACTGGCCCGATGACAAGGACCTTCGAATACCGCAGCCCGACAATCACCGCATCATTACTGGCCGCCCTGACCTTGCTGCTGAGCGCATCCACGTTCGCACTCGATGCGGGGCGTGCCGACGTAGCGTCGTTCATTGACCGCCTCGTCACCGAGCACGGCTTCGAGCGCGACTTCGTCGTAGCCGCTCTGGCCACGGGCGAGACGAAGCAGAAAATTCTCGATGCCATCAGCCGACCCGCGGAAAAGACCAAGCCGTGGTATGAGTACCGCGAGATCTTCGTCACGCCCAAACGCATTAATGCCGGCGTCGAATTCTGGCACCTGCATCGCGAACGTCTCGAGCGTGTATCGAGCGAGACCGGCGTGCCGGCCGAGATTCTCTGCGCGATCGTCGGCGTCGAGACCTATTACGGACGCCGCACGGGCACTTACCGGGTCCTCGATGCACTCGCGACGCTCGGGTTCGATTACCCGCCGCGCGCCAGATTCTTTCGCTCGGAACTCGAACAGGCGTTCCTGCTGGCCCGCGAGGAAAATATCGATCTGCTGGGCCTCATGGGGTCCTACGCGGGCGCGATGGGGCCACCGCAGTTCATCCCGAGCAGCTACCGTGCCTATGCCGTCGATGGTGACGGCGACGGCCGTCGCGACCTGCTCGGCAACTGGGACGACATCCTGATGAGTGTCGCAAATTATTTCGTGAAACACGGCTGGCGCCGTGGCGAACCGGTCGTAGCAAGAGGCCAGATTGACGATGCGCAGAGCTTCCCGGTCGGCCAGACCCGGCTGAAACTCGATGACACGGTCGCATCGCTGTCTGCGCGCGGCATTCGTTTTGAAACCGAACTTGATGCCGACGCGCCGACGCTGCTGATCGGGCTCGAAGGCGCCGATGGCGACGAGCATTGGGTCGGCTTCAAAAACTTCTATGTCATTACCCGCTACAACCGCAGCGCGATGTACGCAATGGCCGTATACCAGCTCGCGACCGAACTCGCAGCGGCCACGAGCGCAGCGGCAACCGTCGCTGAGACCGATTGATTCGGCACCCGGCTGCAATGATGGAACGATTTACCGCCCTGCTCCGAATCAGCGTACGGACACTCATGCGGGCAGCGCGCGTGACCGACCGGCTCGCGACCCGGGTCGCCGGGCAACTGTTCAAGCGAGCTATCGTTCTCGTTCGCCACTACGGGCCGACCGTCGTGCAGGCCATGGCTGCGGGCATGCGCCGAGCCGGCAGGCGGCTACGCGCGGTGACGCGCAGCCAGGTCGTCGTGATGGCTATCGCCGCCGTGACGATCCTGCCGGCCTGCGTACCGGTGCGCTGGGAGCAACCGGTGCCAACCGAAACGCACACCGGTTCCGGCGAGCGCAGCAGTCGCGGCAACCCCCCGTTCTACGAAGTCTATGGTGTGCGTTACCACGTACAAAGCAGCAGCTACGGCCATCGCGAGCGGGGCGTCGCGTCGTGGTACGGTAAGAAATTTCACGGCAGGCCGACATCCAGCGGCGAAATTTACGATATGTACGCGATGACCGCGGCCCACAAAACCTTGCCGCTGCCGACCCGGGTCCGCGTTACCCATCTCGGCAACGGCAAGAGCGTCATCCTCCGGGTCAACGACCGTGGCCCGTTCGTCGATAACCGTATCATCGACCTGTCATACGCGGCGGCCCTGAAACTCGACATGCTCGGCACAGGTACCGCCCTGGTCGAAGTCGAGGCCCTGACGCCGGATGCATCGGGTCCGACCACGACCACTGCCTCCATGGAGCCCGGGGCGCCGGCCACACCACGCCCGTCGACGCGCCATGCCCGCAGTACGCCCCGCCCGCCCGCCATCGACGCTGCCCGGTTGTATCTGCAGGTCGGCGCGTTCGGCGAGGCATTGAACGCGGAGCAGATGCAAGCGCAATTACGGACGAAAGGCCTTTCCAACGTCGTGATCCGTTATGATCTCGACGGCGATCCGGCGCTGTACCGCGTTCGACTGGGTCCAATCTCGGATGTCGCCGAATACGATGCGCTCGTCGAATTGATGGCGGCAATGGAAATCCGGGAGACGCATCTCGTGACCGAGTCGATAGCGCCCGCGTTCAATGCAGCGACGACGGTGCCCGGGGGTTCCTGACGGACTGCCGGATCAAGGGTTCGACGTGTGTCTTGCACCATATCGGGCGGCGGGTCAGGCCGCAGGCAAACCGCCGACATGGCGCCGCGTCGAGTAAGTTATTGTGATTTCTCGTGGGGAGTGGTGCATGACCAAAATCAGTCGCACAAAAATATTTTTATTCATCGGCCTGTTACTGACTGCGTCCGCCGGCGCGCAGATACCGGTGCCGTCGGCGCCGGAACTCGGCGCCCGTGGTTACGTGCTGTTCGACCATAACAGTGGCCAGACGCTTGCCGCGAAGAACCAGAACGAGCGCCTCGACCCCGCCAGTATCACGAAGCTCATGACCGCATATGCCAGTTTTCGCGCGCTACGCGCCGGCCAGATCAGCCTCGACGAGGAAGTGCTGGTCAGCGAGAAAGCCTGGCGAACGACCGGTTCCCGGATGTTCATCGAGGTCGGCACACGAGTGACGATCGAGGACCTGTTGCAGGGCATGATCGTGCAATCCGGCAACGATGCCAGTGTCGCGCTGGCCGAGCATCTCGCCGGTACCGAGGCGACTTTCGCGCAGCTGATGAATCAGTACGCAGCCGAACTCGACATGCGCGATACCCAATACCAGAACTCCACCGGGCTGCCGGCGCAGGGACACTTCACGTCCGCAGCGGATATCGCCCGGCTCGCAACGGCAATCATCGAAGAATTCCCAGAGTACTACGGCTGGTACGCGCAAAAGGAATTCACCTACAACGAGATTACCCAGCGCAACCGTAATCCATTGCTGTGGCGCGACCCGAGCGTCGACGGCATGAAGACCGGCATGACCGATGCTGCCGGCTATTGCCTCGTATCTTCTGCCCAGCGAGACGGCATGCGCCTGATCGCGGTCGTGCTCGGCGCGAAGAGTCCGACAGCTCGCGCCAACGATTCGCAGGCGTTGCTGAATTACGGTTTCCGTTTCTTCGAAACCCGTCTGCTCTACCCCGCAGGTGACTCCGTCGCCGAAGCTCGCGTCTGGAAGGGCGATCTGAAGACGACGGATCTCGGTCTGCAAAGCGATCTGTACGTGACAATTCCGCGCGGCCGTTACAACCAGCTCGAGGCCAAGGTCGAGCTGCCGTCGAAGCTAATTGCACCACTTGACCGGAGCACGCGCCTCGGCACGGTCAAAGTGCAACTCGACCAGCAAACGGTTGCCGAAGCCAATTTGTTTGCACTGAACTCGGTCGACGAAGGCACCCTCTGGCAGATCGCAAAAGATTCGATATTGCTCTGGTTCGAGTAGATGGCCGCCACGCTTGCAACTGCCTACCTGAACGGGGAATTCCTGCCGGCAGATGAGGCCAGAGTCTCGCCGCTCGATCGTGGCTTCCTGTTCGGCGACGCAGTTTACGAAGTCATCCCGGTTCATGAGGGACGACCGCTACTGCTCGATGCACACGTCCGGAGACTCGGGCGCAGCCTCAGCGCACTCGGTATCGACAATCCACATTCCGACGGCGAATGGGCCGCACTCGTCGCCGGTCTGAGCGAACGCAACGGTGGCGGCGATCTGGCCGTTTATCTCCAGGTAACGCGTGGCGTTGACGCCGGCCGCGACCACGTCTACCCGGACAACCTCGTGCCCACCGTGTTTGCCATGGCGACGACGCTGTCCGCAACGGACTACACGACGGGGGTCAAGGCGATCACGCTGCCCGACATCCGCTGGGGTCGATGCGATATCAAGGCGACGGCCCTGCTCGCGAACGTCCTCGCCCGCCAGACGGCCTTCGAGGCCGACGCCATCGACGCGATCCTGCTGTTGCAGGGCGAGGTCACAGAGGGGGCAGCAAGCTCCGTATTGATTGTCGAGAACGGCGAGTTAATTCGCCGGCCCCACGGTCGGGAGGTCCTGCCCGGCACGACCACGGACTGCGTGGTCGAGGTTGCACTGGCCGCGGGGCGCATCTGCCGTGACGAGGTGATCTCCGAGGCACGACTGCGCGCGGCGGACGAAATCTGGCTTACCAGCGCGACCAAGAACATTGCGCCGGTCGTGCGACTGGACAACGACGAGATCGGCGATGGCAGGCCCGGCAAGGTGTGGCAGGAAGTCGCGGAGCAATACAAGGCGCGGATCAATGGGCGGCCCGACTGACAACAAGGAAAGTCTGATCGAGTTTCCATGTCGGTTCCCGATCAAGGTGATGGGGCGCGACGAAGCTGAGTTTCAGGCACACGTGCTGCAAATCATCAACACCCATGTCGAAGACATCGCAGCCGAGGACATCGCGGTCCGCTCCAGCAGCAAAGGCAAGTTTCTGGCCATGACCGTGACGATCGATGCCCGGAGCCAAGCGCATCTCGATCGCATCTATCGTACCCTGACCGCGAGCGAACGCGTGCTATATGTTCTGTAAATTGGTGTCAGACCACTGGTAATGACTCATTCCGACCCGCAGCCCGTCCGCATCCGTTCGCTCGGCCTCGTCGATTACGCGACAACGCTTGCGTCGATGAGTGATTTCACGGACCGGCGCGATGCCGGCACGCCGGACGAGATCTGGTTACTCGAACACCCACCGGTGTATACGCTGGGGCTCAACGCCGATCGGGCACATCTACTCGCGCCCGGCGATGTTCCAATCGTGCAGGTCGACCGCGGCGGTCAAGTCACCTACCACGGCCCCGGCCAGTTGATCGTTTACACGCTGCTCGACCTCAAGCGTGCCCGACTCGGCATTCGCGAACTGGTATCGGGCCTGGAGAACGCCGTCATCGCGCTGCTGGCTGATCGCGGCATCGAGGCCGTTGCCCGACGCGATGCCCCGGGCGTCTATGTCGATGGCGCCAAGCTCGCCAGCGTCGGCCTCAGGATCCGCCGCAATTGCAGCTACCACGGCTTGTCCGTCAACATCGCGATGGATCTCGAACCCTTCGGGCAAATCAATCCGTGCGGCTACGCTGACCTTCCGATCACGCAATTGAGCGCACTCGATAATTCGGCCGATATCGCGTCCGTGCAGTCGGCACTGTTAGAGAACCTGCTCGGAGAACTGGGTCGCTCGGGTCAGGCCTGACCCGAGCGCAACAAATCGTCGAGTGCCGTCAGTCGCTCAGGCGTACCGGCATCGACCCACCGGCCGTCGAAGGTCTCGCCGGTCACGGCATCCTGCTTCATCGCCGCGATCAGCAACGGAGCAAGCGGAAACCTGGCCTTCCGGCACCCGGCGAACAGCGACGGACGCAGGAGCGAAATACCGGAATACGTCCAGGTCTGCATCCCGCCCGACTGCCCGGCAGAGCCCTCGACAGCCCCCCTGCGGGGCAATACGCGACCCCCTTCAAGGCCAAAGTCGCCCGCCGGGTGATGTTCGGGGTTCGGCACCATGAGCAAATGGACCATGATCGCATCGTCCAGCACCCGCGCGGGGTAGTCGAACTCGCAGTAAACGTCGCCGTTGACCAGCCAGAATGGAGCCGGGCCGAGTAGCGGCAAAGCATGGCGAATGCCGCCACCGGTCTCGAGCGCCTCGGCGCCTTCGTCGCTATATGATATTAACAGACCATATGATGATCCATCACCGAGAGTTTCGCGTATCTGCACGCCCTGCCACGCAAGGTTGATGACGATTTCGTCGACGCCGGCGCGCGCCAGCGCCTCGATGTGATATTCGATCAGCGGCCTGTCACCGACCCGCAACAACGGTTTGGGCATCGAGTCGGTCAGCGGGCGCATCCGCTCGCCCCGACCGGCCGCAAGAATCATGGCTTTCATTCGCCCTAGTCTAGTCAAAGTTGCCACGCGAATGCCGGAACGCTGCGGGTAAATATTCAAACGAGCGTTTCAGGCGTCCGATATAATTCCGATGTCTTGCTTGCAAGCGTGTTGTGGAATTTTGTTGCGCTTTCTTTTTCTGACTCTCCTGTTCTGCTTGTCGACCGCTCGAGGTCAGGAGGCGGCCGTCGATTCTTCCGCTGCGACCGACACCGGGCCGGCGGCGACCCGAGGCGTAGCGCCTTCAGGTACTGCTGCGACGACGTCGGACGACGTCGGCCACGTGGTCGGTTGGGGCAGCTGCGCCGTACTCGCACCACCGGCGCCGATTGCATCGGTGGCCGATGGCGAGATCGAAGTCACGAGCGGTCATGCCGAGTTCCAACTCGGCGGCGATGCCGTCTTCAGCGAACAGATCACCCTCAGCAGCGGCAACCGGCTCCTGTCGGCCGATAGCGCGCAGTTCGACCAGGCAGCCGGCATCTTTTCGGTCGACGGCTCCGTCGAGTATCGGGATCCGGAAATACGCATTCGCGCCACCCGGGCCGAATACAACCAGCGGACCGAGGAGGTGTTCTTCAACGACGCCCAATTCGAGCTATGGAGCGTACCTGCGCGCGGCACCGCCGATGAGATCAAGGTCGAGAAAGCCGGCATACTCCGGCTCAAAGCGGTGACCTACACCTCCTGCCCGGAAGGTAACAACGACTGGACGCTGCGTGCGAGCAAAATTCGTATCGATCAGACCCTGGGTATCGGCACGGCACGGAATGCCCGGCTGAACTTCAAGGGCGTACCGATCCTGTATTTCCCCTACCTGTCCTACCCGGTCACGAACCAACGCAAGTCCGGCTGGCTGATCCCGGATTTCGGAACCAGCCAGACACGCGGTATCGAATTCGAGATGCCATACTACTGGAACATCGCGCCGCAATACGATGCGACGATCGTGCCACACTATATGTCCAGGCGCGGGTTGCAACTCAAGTCCGAGTTTCGTTACCTTGCACCCGGGTACGACGGCGTGCTGACGGGCGAGTACCTGCCGGATGACGACGCCACGAACACGCACCGTGCACTGGCGGCCTGGCGGCACGAGTCCAATTTCACGACCACCTGGCGCGGGACCGTTGACGCCACGCATGTCTCCGATCCAAACTACTTCGAGGACCTGTCGTCCGGACTCGCCGCAACGAGCCAGACACACCTGCGCAGGCGCATGGACCTGAACTTCTACAACAACGTCTGGTCCGGGCTGCTGCGGCTGGAGGACTACCAGACGATCGACCCCACGATAGCCGCGATCGACGAGCCCTATCGGACGCTGCCGAAACTCGCAATCCGCGGCTTCACACCAGAGGGCTTTCTCGGGCTGCAATACGAGGTCGAGGGCGAACTTGCCTATTTCGATCGCAATGTTGGCGTAACCGGACTGCGCGGACACATCATGCCGGAAATCGCACTGCCGCTGACCGTAGCCGGCGTACATTTCGAGCCGGCTGCCGCATACGACTATACGGCCTACAGCCTGAACAACACCGCATCCGGCGCACGCGACAACCCCAGCCGCAACGCCCCGGTGCTCGGTTTCAATGTCACGTCGACGTTCGAGCGATTGACGTCCAAGCGCAATTGGCTGCAGACGCTCGAACCGCGCGTGCTGTATACCTATATCCCGCACCGCAATCAGGACGACCTGCCGGTGTTCGATACGATCGAACCTGATCTCGATATCGTGCAGCTATTTCGCAAAAATCGCTTTGTTGGCTATGACCGGCTGGGTAACACGAACCAACTTGCAATCGGCATTACGACACGTCTGATCGATGCGTCGGACGGTGACGAATTCCTGACGGCGACGATCGGTGAGATTCTGTATTTCAGCGACCGCAGTGTCATCCTGCCGGGCGGCACGCCGGCCGACAGCAGCTCGTCAGATTACCTGCTCGAGTTCACCATGAAGCTGTTAGAGCACTGGCGCATGAAGCTTGGCTACCAGTACAGCTCGGACGAACGCGAGGCCAAACTCGCGGATGCCCGGCTAAGCTATCGGTCTGGCGACAACAAGATCGCGAATATTTCCTATCGCTATCGGCGCGATATCCTCGAAGAACTCGATGTCTCGGCCGCATGGTCAGTCGCCGATCACTGGAATCTGGTCGGGCGCTACGATTACTCGATCTTCGATCAGAAGCCGCTAGAGCGGCTCGTCGGCATCGAGTACGAAACCTGCTGCTGGGCGGTGCGAACAGTCTGGCGCCGTAACCTGGCGCGCCGCACCGGCGAGTCAGACACGTCGATTTCGCTGCAGCTGATTCTGAAAGGCTTCGGCAGCTCCGACAGCTCGGCGGACCGACTGCTGGATCGTGGTATCCTCGACTATTATTGATCGTTACACATCGGCCCCGTCAGGGGGCCCGCAAGGCCCAAGCTCCCATGATACGCATTCGTTTACTTGTCTTTGCCCTGTGCGTGACCCGCACGCTGAGCCTGTCCGCCCAAACACTCGAACTCAGCAGCACCGGGCAACTGCTCGACGGCGTCGCGGCACTGGTTAACGACGGTATCGTGCTGACCAGCGAGCTCGATCGGGAAATCCAGCGCATCATCGCCCGGCTGAACGAACAGGGCACGCCGGTACCCGATATGAACGCGCTCGTACCGCAGGTGCTCGAACGGCTGGTCATCCAGCGTATTCAACTCCAGCGGGCCGAGCGCATCGGCATCCAGATTCCGGATGAAACCTTGAACTTCGCCTTATCGAATGTCGCCGAACGCAACGGCGTCGCATTGTCGGAACTGCCAGTCCTGCTGGCCGAACAGGGTGTCGACTACAGCGGTTACCGTGCCGAGCTGCGCCAGCAGCTGGCTGTCGAGCAATTACGTCAGCGCGACGTCATAGGCCGCATCAGCGTCACCCCACGCGAGCTCGACGAATTCATCGAGCGCCAACAAGGCTATGCGTCCAGCAGCGAGGAGTTTGCGCTATCGCACATTCTGATCTCGACGCCGGCAACGGCTATCGGTGACGACATCCGTGCGGCCGAGCAGCGCATCAACGATATCTACGAACGTACCCGCAACGGGGAATCGTTCGCCGAGCTCGCGGTCGCATTCTCCGACGGTCAGAACGCACTCGAGGGCGGCAGCCTCGGCTGGCGCCGGGGTGACCAGCTGCCAACGCTGTTCGCCGACGTCGTGCCCGGCCTGCAGCGCGGACAAGTATCCGAGCCGCTGCGCAGCGCCAGCGGCTTCCACCTCGTTCGTCTGGACGACAGTCGCGGCACGGACCCGGTCATGGAACGGCAAACGCGGGCGCGACATATCCTGATCACGACCAACGCCGTGCTGGACGATGAGGCCGTAAAGCAAAAGATGCTCGAAATCCGCCAGCAAATCGTCGATGGCGACGAGTTCGAAGCCGTCGCCAAAGTCCTCTCCGAGGATCCCGGTTCCGCCGTGGACGGTGGCGACCTCGGCTGGCAGGGGCCCGGCACATTCGTTCCCGAGTTTCAGGCAATCTGCGACACGCTGGAAATCGACGAGATCAGTGAGCCGTTTCAGACCGCTTTCGGCTGGCACCTGATCCAGCTGATCGACCGGCGCGTGCACGACACCACCGAGGAGGTCGAACGGCAGCAGGCCATCGCGGCGATTCGCAACAGCAAACTCGAAGAAGAGACCGAGCTCTGGGCCCGTCGGCTGCGCGACCAGGCCTTCGTCGAATATCGCCTCTGACACGGCGCAGCGCATCTGCTTGTCGCTCGCAACCGAATGAACAAGCATAGCCAGGCAGACCGGCCGATCCCACGCATCGCGATCACCCCCGGCGAGCCGGCCGGCATTGGCCCCGATGTGGTCGTCGAACTGACTCGTAACGCCTGGCCTTGCGAACTCGTCGCCATCTGCGATCCGGAAATGCTGAACGAACGGGCCGCGCAATTGGGCATCGCGCTCGAAATCAGCGAGTATTTGTCTGACCGGCCGCCCGCGCCGAACCCCGCCGGACGCATACAGGTTGCCGCCATGCCCCTGCGCGAAGCCGCCCACGCGGGCAAATTGAACGCGAACAACTCCACCCGTGTCATTGATACGCTACGCCGCGCCTGCGATGGCTGCATGCACAACGAGTTCGCCGCCATGGTCACCGCGCCGGTACACAAGGGGATTATCAACGACGCCGGGATGCCGTTCTCCGGCCATACGGAATTCCTGGCCGAACGGTCAGGCGCGGACACGCCCGTCATGCTGCTCGTCGCCGATACGCTGCGCGTCGCGCTGGTCACGACTCACCTGCCGCTGCGCGCCGTGCCGGATGCGATCAACGCTGACCGAATTCGGCGCATCCTGCGGGTGCTGCACGCCGGGCTCGTCGACCACTTCGGCATCGCCCAACCCCGCATCAGCGTGCTGGGCCTGAACCCGCACGCCGGAGAATCCGGACACCTCGGGGCAGAGGACGACGAAATCATCGCACCGGTGCTGGCGGAACTGCGCGCGGCAGGCATGCGCCTGACCGGCCCGGTACCGGCCGACACGGCATTCGCGCCGCAGCACCTCGCGGACACCGACGCCGTGCTGGCGATGTATCACGACCAGGGGCTGCCGGTGCTCAAACACCTCGGCTTCGGACACGCGGTCAACGTCACCCTGGGCCTGCCGATCATCCGCACCTCCGTCGATCACGGCACGGCGCTGGAACTGGCGGGCACCGGCGAGGCGAACGGCGGCAGCCTGCGCGCTGCACTGAAACTCACGCTCAATATGCTGGCTCGTGCGGCGTCATGAGCGGCCACCGCCCGCGAAAATATTTCGGCCAGCACTTTCTCCATGACCGTAACATCATCGATAAAATCCTCGCGGGCATCGCGCCACGCGCGGACGAACACTTCATCGAGATCGGGCCCGGCCACGGCGCATTGACGCGACCATTGCTCGAGCGCGTCGGGCGGCTCGATGTCATCGAGATTGACCGCGATCTCGCTGCCGAACTCGCGACACAAATCAGCGACCCGAAACTTGCCATCCATGTCGGCGATGCACTGAAATTCGACTTCGCAGAACTGGGCGCCGAAGACGGAACACTGCGCCTCGTTGGCAACCTGCCCTACAACATCTCGACCCCGCTGCTGTTTCATGTCCTCGATCACCACCGGCGATTCCGCGACATACACGTCATGCTGCAAAAAGAAGTCGTCGACCGAATGACCGCCCCGCCCGGCAATCGGACCTACGGCCGACTCACGGTGTCGCTGGCCGCGCGTTGTCGCGTCGAATCATTGTTCGCCGTCAAGCCGGGCTCATTCACGCCGGCGCCGCGAGTCGACTCTGCCGTTGCGCGACTGACCCCGGACCCCGTGCGGCGGGCAAAAATCGTAGACGAGGCGGTCTTCGACCGGGTCGTCACCCAGGCCTTCAATCAACGCCGCAAGCGCCTCGCCAACGCGCTGCGCTCGATCGTCACGGAATCCCAGATCGAGGCACTCGGGATCGATCCGGGCGCGCGGGCCGAGAAACTGGACGTGGACGCATTCATCCGCCTCGGCAACCGGGTCGCAAACAACGCGACCCGCGATTGAGACATGCGGGTATTGCGGGCACCAGCACGGTAAGATGAAGCATGGAGGGAGAATGTATCTCGATCGACGTGGAGACGCGCTACCTGTCGGACCAATCTGACCAGGATGAGGCCCGATACGTCTTCGCCTACACGATCACGATTCACAACAATGGCCGGATGCCGGTCCGGCTTCTGACCCGACACTGGCGCATCACCGATGCCAGCGGCCGCATCCAGGAAGTATCCGGTGATGGCGTCGTTGGCAGACAACCGATCATCAGGCCTGGCGCCTTTCACCGCTACTCGAGCTTCTCGGTGCTGGAAACACCGGTCGGCACGATGGAGGGGAACTACGGCATGGTCGATAACGAGGGTGATGCGTTTACCGCACCGATCGCCGTGTTCCGGCTCGCGGTACCGGGCATCGTCAATTAATGGCCATCTATGCGATCGGCGATGTCCAGGGTTGCTACGACGAACTCCGGCGCCTGATCGACAAGCTCGATTTCGACCCGGCGGCGGACGAGCTCTGGTTTGTCGGCGATCTCGTCAATCGCGGCCCGAAATCGCTCGAGGTATTGCGCTTCATCCGCTCGCTCGGTATGTGTGCCGTCGTCGTGCTCGGCAACCATGACTTACACCTGCTGGCAGCCTGCGAGCAACCGGAACGCGCGGATGCATCGATGCGCGCGACTCTCGATGCCGATGACGCGGACGAACTCCTGGACTGGCTGCGTCATCGGCGACTCGTGGTTTACCGGCCGGAACTGAACACTTTGATGGTGCACGCCGGCGTCGATGTATCCTGGGATCCATTACAGACGGTCAAGCTTGCGCGCGAAGTCGAGCAGACGCTGCATTCCGATGCATACAAGCCGTTTATGCGGGCCATGTACGGCAGCGAGCCGTCGCTCTGGTCGGCCGATCTTGCCGGCATCGAACGCCTGCGGTTCATCACTAACTGCCTGACGCGGATTCGCTACTGCGACGCGCACGGGCGACTCGACTTCGCCCACAAAGGGCCGCCGGGCTCTCAGCCTGAAGGACTCGTCCCCTGGTTCGACCTGCCGGAGCGCGCGACCGAGCCGGTCCGCATCGTCTGCGGCCACTGGTCCGCGCTCGGCCTCATCATGCGGCGCGACCTGATGATGATCGACACAGGCTGCGTCTGGGGCCGCACGCTGACCGCGGCCCGGCTGGACGGCCCGCTGCGAACCTTCACCGTGCAAGCGAAAAAAAACTGGGGTGAAGCCCCTGGTGCCCTATAACGTGGGCAACCAATAAGGTGAAGCCTGACTTCCGGAATCGATCAGACCGCTACCGCGGCCTTGATATGCGGATGTGACTCGTAGCCGACGATCTCGAAATCCTCAAACCGGTAGTCGAAGATCGATGCCGGACGCCGTTTCAATGCCAGCGTCGGCAGCGGCAACACGTTACGGCCGAGTTGTTCTTCGGCCTGCTCGATATGGTTGAGATACAGATGGCTGTCGCCGCCGGTCCAGATGAAATCGCCAAGCTTGAGGTTCGCCTGCTGCGCGACCATGTGCGTCAACAGCGCGTAGGATGCAATGTTGAACGGCACACCCAGGAAGATATCGGCGCTGCGCTGGTATAGCTGACAGGATAAACGTCCGTCGGCCACGTAGAACTGGAACAGGCAGTGACACGGCGCCAGCGCCATCTGGTCAAGTTCCGCGACATTCCAGGCGCTGACAATCATCCGCCGCGAATCGGGATCGCGCGCCAGGGTGTCGATCACACCCTGGATCTGGTCGACCCGCCGGCCGTCCGACAGCGGCCATGAGCGCCACTGCGCGCCGTAGACCGGGCCGAGATCGCCGGCCGCATCGGCCCACTCGTCCCAGATCGCAACCTTGTGATCGTTCAGGTAGCCGATATTCGTGTCGCCGTTCAGGAACCACAGCAGTTCATGGATGATCGAGCGCATGTGCAGCTTTTTCGTCGTCACCATCGGGAAGCCGGCACTCAAATCAAAGCGCATCTGGTGGCCGAACACGCTCAGCGTGCCGGTGCCCGTGCGGTCGTTCTTGCGCGCACCCTCATCCAGCACCCGCTGCATCAGTTCATGGTATTGCCGCACGCCCCGGTTTCCTCCTGACCGACTGGTGAAAAATACTCAGGCGCCACTCACGGTGCCGTACCTGATGATGCCACCGCCCGTAGCCGGTATGCCAGCCACATCAGGATGCATCCCCAGACGACCATCGGTGCCGTCAACACGTGGCCCATCGTGACCCAGCCGAAGGCCAGATAATCGATGTGCGAGTCCGGGAGGCGCACCATTTCGACCGTCATGCGAGACACGCCGTAGCCAATCAGGAACAGGCCAGAGACGGCCATGACGGGGCGCGGCCGGGATGAGAACACCCACAGCACCACGAACAGCGCGAGACCCTCAAGCGCAGCCTCGTACAGCGGCGACGGATGTAACGGCGGCGTTGCCAGCGCGCCCCGCGGCAGCCCGAGTTGCCCGAAGCACAGGTCGGCGAAGCGCAGATCGCCGCAATTAATCTGCATGCCCCATGGCAGTTCCGTCGGCCGGCCCCAGAGTTCGCCGTTTATAAAGTTGCCGATCCGGCCGGCACCGAGCCCGACCGGCACGACCGGGGCGATGAAATCGGTCACCTCCCAGAAACCGCGGCCGAGCTTGCGCGCAAACAGCCACATGCCGGCCAATACCCCGAGGAAACCGCCGTGAAACGACATGCCGCCCTCCCAGATGCGCAGCAGGCTCAGCGGGTCATCCAGGAAACTCCCCCAGGAATAGAACAACGTGTAGCCGATGCGGCCGCCCAGGATCACGCCGATCGCACCGTAAAAGATCAGGTCGTCGACCTGCGCTTCGCTGCAGACGCTGCCCTGCCGCGCGCGCCGACGCATGAGCCACCAGGCGCCGCCGAATCCGACCAGGTACATCAGGCCGTACCAGCGAATCGCCATGGGGCCCACCTGCAATGCGATCGCGTCGAAACCGGGGTACTGAATCATGCAGCAAGTATAGAATGGATGTGCCAATGAACAAGCTCCAGAATGAAACCAGCCCCTACCTGCTTCAGCATGCCGGCAATCCGGTGCACTGGCACCCGTGGGGCAGCGAGGCCCTGGACCGCGCGCAGCAGGAGGGCAAGCCGATCCTGTTGTCGATCGGCTATTCGGCCTGTCACTGGTGCCACGTCATGGCCCACGAATCATTCGAGGACGAGACGACGGCCGCGCTCATGAACCGGCTGTTCGTCAACATCAAGGTCGATCGTGAGGAACGACCGGACCTCGACAAGATCTACCAGGGCGCTCATCAGCTGATCCAGCGCCGGGCCGGCGGCTGGCCGCTGACGATGTTCCTGGGCGCGGAGGATCAGCGGCCATTCTTCGGCGGCACCTATTTCCCGAACCAGGCGCGCCACGGGCTGCCGTCGTTCGCCGAACTGCTGCAAAAAGCCGCCGACTATTATCATGATCACGCCGCAGAGATCGGCCGCCATGGCCAGGAACTCGTCTCTGCGCTCGCGCATATCGACGCCGCGCGGCCTGCCGAAGGCGACGTGCTGAACCCTGCGCCGCTCGACGGCGCACGCACGGCACTCGAGAATTCATTCGACGCCCAGTTCGGCGGCTTCGGCGACGCACCGAAGTTTCCCCACCCGTCAAATATCGAACGCCTGCTCCGCCACTGGCGCTCGACGGCCGACACACGGGAGCCAGACAAGCAGGCGCTGTTCATGTGCGCACTCACGCTGACGCGCATGGCCGAAGGTGGCATTTACGACCAGCTCGGCGGCGGCTTTTGCCGCTACTCGGTCGACGACGAATGGGCGATCCCGCATTTCGAGAAAATGCTGTACGACAACGGCCCGCTGCTCGCGCTGTACGCACAACTCTGGCAGGCCAGCGGCGACGACCTGTACCGGCGCATCGCCGCCGAGACCGCCGACTGGGCAATCCGCGACATGCGCGCGCCCGAAGGCGGCTTCTACGCGGCGCTCGATGCGGATTCCGAGGGTGAGGAAGGCCGGTTCTATGTCTGGATGCCCGACCAGGTTCGGGCGCTGCTGACCGACGACGAATACCGCGTCACGGCCGCGCGTTTCGGCCTCGACGGGCCGGCAAACTTCGAGGGCTGGTGGCATCTGCGCGTCGTGAAAGCCATCGATGCGATTGCCGAAGATGCAAAAACCGGCGCCTCGAGCGTGCAGCGATTGCTCGACGAAGCGCGTGCCAAGTTGCTCGCGAGCCGCGCGCAACGCGTCTGGCCTGGCCGCGATGACAAGATACTGACGAGCTGGAACGCACTGATGATCCGCGGGCTGGCAATCGCCGCGCGCAGCCTGCAGCGCGAGGAACTGGCCGAAGTCGCAGCCGACTGTCTCGATTTCATTCGGCGGCAACTCGTCGTCGATGATCGGCTACTCGCAACGTACAAAGACGGCCACGCCCGCTTCCCAGCCTACCTCGATGATTATGCGTTCCTGCTCGATGCGACGCTCGAACTGTTGCAGGCACGCTGGGACACCGAACATCTGCACTTCGCCTGCTGGCTCGCCGACCGTTTGCTGGCGGACTTCCCGGATGCGGCGCACGGTGGTTTCTATTTCACGGCGAGCAGCCACGAGACCCTGATCCACCGCAGCAAATCGATGTCCGACGAAGCCCTGCCGTCGGGTAACGGCGTCGCCGCACTGGGCCTGAACCGACTCGGGCACCTTCTGGGTGAGAGCCGCTACATCGATGCCGCGGCGGCGACCGTGCGCGCGACCGGCGCCGGGTTAGAAGAATACCCGCACGCGCATGCATCGATGATCACAGCGCTCGACGAACTGCTCAACGAACCGGAGGTCGTCATCCTGCGTGGCGATACGGCCGAGATCGATAAATGGCGAGCCGCCCTCGACGCCGTCTACGCGCCGCAACGACTGCTGTTCGCGATTCCGGCCGACGCGGTCAATCTCCCGGGCGCGCTTGAACTGCGCCGGCCGCAGGCAACAGCGGTCGCATACGTCTGCCGCGGAACGAGTTGCACCGCGCCGCTGTCGAGCCTCGAAGACGTGACCGCGGAGTTACAGGAATAGGTGCCGGTGTTCACTTATTCACTTATTTCAGCAGACGGCAATATGTGAATAAGTGAACACCGGCACCTCTCGGGGCTATCACTGAAACGCCGGCACGACCTTTTCACCTATCAGCCGTATCGATTCCGCCGGGTCGTCGTAGAGCCGGAGACCGAACTCGGTAAACCCAGCCGCCTCGAACTGCTTCATGATTTCTATCTGTTTGTCGATTTCGCTCAAATCCCCGGTCAGCGTAATATTCTCGACCAGCGCATCCATGATGCTGTCGGATACGCCCTCGACGACCGGGCTGTTGGCGAAATAAGATCTGGCGAACAGGCCCTGCTTTGATTCCACCAGATCGCAATCCGCATCGCTCAGGAACGGGCTCAGATACCAGCGTTGCAACAGGCCCCTGACCCAGATTTTCCGCTTGGCCTCGTCGATCGCTTGGTTTTTGTCCTTTTTCACATGCCATGCGTACAGGTTATTGATGCGGAACGTCTCTGCCGAGCGACCGTTTTCAGCCAGCCCCTCCCGGACCGCGCTGATGGCTTCGTCCATACGTGGCACGGTGACGTCGCTCATCATGATTCCGTCCGCGATCCGGGTCGCCATTTTGAGCATTTTATTGCGGCTTCCGGCCACGTAAATAAGCGGTGGATCGTCCGTCGCCCACTTGGGCAAATACCGCTTTAGCTTGAAAACCTCGCCATCGTATTTCAGCAGTGTGTCGGGCGAGACGCGTTTCAGAATCTCGACGCACTCGCGAACCCCTTTCACCATGTTGGGGGGCGGATATTCATCGAGCTTGCCCATGGCATCCAGTGTGCCGCCACCGCCGCCGACGACAATGCACGTTCTGCCGCGGGAGATCTCGTTCAGCGCAAACAACAGGTTCGCCATCTTGAGCGGGTGATATTCGAACGGGCTGATCGCAATGGGACCCAGTCGAATCTTTTCCGTCGCACGGGCAAGTTGCGTAAAACAGATGAACGGGTCCCGGGCGGAATCGTGATTCGCCGTCCAGACCGCGCCGATGCCGTAGCTCTCGGCAAGCGCGCCCAGTTCGCCAAACATATCGGGCGAGGCCTTCGGCTCAATAATTACGTCGATTCTCATGGTTGTCGTGCCTCCGTAAAGGCCAAATACTGTCGGAAAGTGCGCCGCATGGACCGCTAAAAATCCACTCCCGACAAGGCGGCGTGATCCGGACTCTGCAGGTAATGCAGCCGCAGCAGGTCCGCACCGAAGTCACCCCCCGGTATGCGCATGATGCTGTGAATGTGATTTGGATGCGGCTCGAGCTTCTTCGACCGAAGATTGGATGCATTGATAAACTCGATCAGGATCGACGGCCCGTGGATGCGGTAGTAGATCACCCCGCCGCGTTCGGTCGATCCGAACCACGCGAAATACGTTTGCTCCCAGCCGTCGTCAAGAATGTCGCCGACAATCCGGTCCGCAATCGCCGGGTCGAGATTGCGCACGTATGTGTCGAGCAGTAACCACAGCAGCTGGCGCTGCGGGCCCGTCATCTGTGCCGCCGCCAGACCCTCACCGGGCGTCAGGGCGTCGCCCTTGCCCGGTGTCGTGAATATCCCACGCGGCAGCTCGGCGCCCAGTACGGCCTGCTCGCGCTGCTGTGCATTCAGGCTGTCCATCAAGGCGTAGGCGCGATCCTGCTCGCCGCCGAGCATGCGCCAGCCCGCCAGCGGGCCGACCTGGACCTCGGCCGGATCGACGCCCATGAAGGCCGGAGTCACCGATACCTCGCCGTTGAATACCGTGATATTCAGGCCGAGATGATGGCCCTCGACCTGCCAGCCCCATGGCGCCGGACCGTCGGGATCGCCGAACAATGCAAACCAGTACCATTCCTTGCCGATCTCCAGCGGCCCTTCGACCTTGAAAATCGTATTGCCGATGTTTGCGGCCACGAGGTCGTCGCGACGAATGATACCGGCAACTTTCTGATAACCCTGATCGCTCAGCGCGCAGCGCAGCAGGCGATGCGCGAGCACCCGCTGCGCATCCGTCATGTCCCCGAGGGTCAGCCCGTTCTTGCGGGTTCGCGACCCCGTCACGTAATACCATTTGCGGCGCAGGTCTTCGTCGAAAACCGCGACGGCGCGCCGAGTTTGCTCCGCATCGAGAGAATCGCGCAGCGCGGTGGCAGCCTGCGCGCAGCGCTCAGCAACCACGGCCGACGCGGCACCCGCCCCGGCCGCGCCCACCACGAACATGCCGCCGATCAGCGCAAGGGCTGCGATGGTCCGGTTGCAACCCGGCATCAGGCATCTGCGACGATTCATCGGCTTACGTTCCGCGTTTCGGAGCTTAAATGCAAGGCGGTTTGCGTCGCCGCGGCGGGCGTTCCACAATGGAACCAAACCGATCGGCAGCCATCGGCAGCATGACGGACAGGAACAGGAGCTATCGACTCAGGGGTAAACCATGACAGCCAGGCGCTCGGCTTCGATCAGTCGACGAACGTTTGTCGGCGCACTGGGTGCCGGTACACTCGCCCTCGGCCCGGGCCTTCCCCTGCGCGGGGCCGAACCGACCGATGTGGTCGTGCTCGGCGCGGGTCTGGCCGGGCTCTACTCGACGATGCTGCTGGAGGAGGCGGGTTTCAAAGTCACGTTGCTCGAGGCCTCCGATCACGTCGGCGGTCGCGTGCAAACCCGCAACTTCGGCGGCGTGCTGCATGAGCTCGGTGCGAGCGATATCGGCGTCATGTACGCACGCGTGCTCGACATGATGAGCCGCCTGAATCTTGTGCGGGTGCCCAGTTCGCTGAGCATCAAGCCCTATAGTTATCACGTGCGCGGCACGTTGCTGCGTGCCGATCAGTGGGCAACATCGGCTGCCAATCTGACCATCGGCGACGAACGCGCGGTACCGCCATCCGGCTTGCAGCGTCATTTCATCAAGCGGTATAACCCGCTGAAGGAACTCGACGACTGGCTGTCGCCCGAGAACCGGGCTCTCGACATTCCGATCGGCACCTATCTCAAACAACGCGGCGTGTCCGACGAGGCCATACGCCTGTACGGACATACCTATAACGGCATCGGCATGAACCGGACGTCGGCCCTGTCGCAATTCCGCGATTCGACACGCACCCTGTTCGGCATCAACGCCTTCATGGCGATGAAGGCCGCGGGTCAGGACGTCGCCCCGTTGAGCCAGGTCAAGGGCGGCAATCAGCGCCTGCCGGATGCGATGGCCGCGAGCCTGAAGACCGGAATTCGTTTCGGCCAGGCGGCCGCCACGATTCATCACGATAACCAGGGTGTCGAGGTGACCTGCGTCGACGGCAGTCGTCACCGTGGCGCGTTCGTGGTCGCGGCGATCCCGTTGACGGCCATGCGCCGCATCGAGATCACCCCGGCACTGTCGCCCGTCAAAGCTGCGGCGATGAGCGAAATCGGCTACTACGCGATAACGAAATTTTACCTGCGGCCGAAGACGAAGTTCTGGGAAGCCGACGGCTACGACGCGAGCATGTGGACGGACGGACCGATCGAGCGCGTATTCGCCGGGACGGACGCTGACGACGAGGTACACACGCTGCTGGTCTGGATCACCGGTCAGGGCAGCCGGCGCATCGATCAATACAACCGGGAGGATGCGACCCGGCTCGTGCTCGACACCCTCCAGCGCATCCGACCCGCATCGAAGGGGCAGCTCGAGGTCATGGGCTACCACTCGTGGGGACGCACGCCCTACATCGGCGGCTGCGGACACAGCTATTCGGCGGGCCAGGTCAGCCGCTTCGCCGCAAGCCTGCCGACGCCCGAGGGCCGCATCCATTTCGCGGGTGAACACACGCGGCGCCGCGAGTTCGGCATGGAAGCCGCCATGGCGTCGGCAGAGCGGGTATTCGGCGAGATCCTCGCCCGCGGCTGACGTGTCCGCGTAAGTTTTCATTAACGAAAGATAAATTTCATTAAAATTGACAAAACTTCTGATCGGGTTCAGTCTGGCCGTTGCTCTGGCTGGCGAGTACTTCCGGATTGCCCGGCCCGGCCCGCGGCAGCTTGTGCCAGGAGAACACAACCATGTGGATACGAAAGAGTCGCAAAGATCGCCTGACCGGCAGGAACCTGCCGCTGCCCACCCAGGTGGTATCTAACGAAGAGTTTTATCCGATGCCCCAGAGCATCGATCAGAAGACCGTCGAGAACCTGATCCTGTCGATGGCCGACGAATACGGCCGCAAGCTCGGCCTGTCACGGCGCGATTTTCTGATGACCACCGGCGGCATGGCCGTGGCCTTTCTCGCGATGAACAAGGTCTACGGTGAGTCGTTCAAGGTCAGCGAGGCCGAGATCACCGAGCCCGATGCCTTCAGGGAACAGTGGCCGAAAGATCAATTCATCTTCGACGTGCAGACGCATCACGTCAAAGACAGCATTGCCGGGCCGACTGTATTTCGCAAGATGACCGGCAGGCTCGGCCTGAATCCGGAACTCGACGGCGTCAAGCCCGAGAAAGACAGCTTGCACCGGGCGAACTACTTCAAGGAAATTTTCTTCGACAGCGACACGGTCATGGCGATGATCACCGGCGCCGTGATCGGCGACAAAGAGCATCACGCATTGCCGGCCGTCGAGATGGTCAGGACCCGCAATCTGATCAACGAGGCCGCCGGTTCACAGCGCATGCTGAGTCACGGCCTCGGCGACCCGACGCTGGATAACGCGCTGGACGACTGCGAATACCAGGTCAGGGAACTCGGCATCGACGCATTCAAGTTCTATCCAGGTAACCCGACCGGGCCATGGCGCCTGGACGACGAGAAGATCGCCTACCCCTATTTCGAGAAGTGCCAGGAACTCGGCATGAGGAATCTCTCGTTCCACAAGGGCCTGCCGATTCCCGGCAAACAGCCTGCCGGAAAGCCCAGGCACTACTACTGGATGCCCGACGACATCCCGCAGGCCGCCAGAGACTTTCCGGATCTGAACTTCATCATCTACCACTCGGCCATGCAGAACATGGTCGCGACGCTGCCGCCCGGGAAAACCGGCATCGGCGACGACGGCAACATCCCGTGGACCACCGACCTCGTAAAGTACGTCAAGGACGACCCGTCATTGACGAATATCTACGCCGAACTCGGCACGGTGTTCGCGTTCACGGTCGTCACGCACCCGGAGATCACCGGCCACCTGATGGGACAATTGCTCGACGGCTTCGGCCCGGAACGCATACTGTGGGGCACGGACTGCATCTGGTGGGGCTCGCCCCAATGGTTGATCGAAGCCTTCCGCCGTTTCCAGATCCCGGCTGCGCAACGCGATGCGTTCGGTTATGCATCGATCACCGACCCCGATCGCGACCTCATCTTCGGCAAGAACGCGGCGCGGATCTACGGCATCGACCTCGATGCGGTACGCAAGGCAATCCCCGGCGACAAGCTGACGCAGATGAAAGCGGCCTACCAGGAAGCCGGGCCCGAGCCAAGCAACACGGCCTACGGCTGGGTCCTCGCCTGAGCAACACCAACATGAAACCGAACCGAAAATCTGCCACGCACCTGATCGGCGCACTCTGTCTGACGATGAGTATCGGCATGGCCGCGAGCGCCGAGCCGGCGCTCGACAGCAACAATTGCATTCCACCGGCCGAAAACATTCGCGGCAACGCGCAACGCGGGCAGGACCTCCACCTCGAGAACTGTGCCGATTGCCACGGCTACGACGGCCGGGCGGAAGTCATCGTCATGCACATGGACGAGGCGCCGCACGACCAGACCGATGTCGAATACATGAAGACGCTAAATGATGCCTTCTTGTATTTGGCAATCTGCAGCGGCGGCGAAGCCGTCGGCCGTTCGCTGGTCATGCCGTTCTGGGGCGACGTGCTGAGTGATCAGGACATCCGCGATCTCGTTGCCTGGATACGTACCTTCTCGGCTACGTGATCGAGCGGGAAAGATGCCGGGTTTGTACTCTGCCACGAACTTCAGTGACCCGACGATGGGAGCGGCTTTTGTGGGAGCGGCTTCAGCCGCGATTCCCTGGCGCACATCGCGGCTAAAGCCGCTCCCACGGTAACAGGCGATGATGGCACCAGAGTTGTTTTTCAGGATGAGAAAGAATGCTGAAATGAGGTTCCGGGGAAGAACAGCAACTCGGGTTTCGAATTGCCGGAAAGTCAGCCCGGCAGCTTTTCTGCTGCTGATCGCCGCCATGGCGTCCGGACAGGATGCCGACTGGACGTACTACGGCTTTGACCAGGGCGGCACGCGATTCTCTCCGCTGACCCAGATCAACCGCTCGAACGTCACTGAACTCGAGGTTGCGTGGTCGCACCGCTACGGCGACCTCGACAAATACCCCGAACAACGCGCCTTCGCCGGCTATCACACGACGCCGATCCTGTTGCCCGCGGCCGCCGGCCACTCACTGATATTCTGCACGCCGTTCAACCGCATCATCGCCGTCGACCCCGAGACCGGCAAGGAGCGCTGGAGCTACGCACCCAAACTCGACCTGCCGCAGATTGCGAGCCGCCTGAAGTGTCTCGGCGTGGCTTATTGGCACGATGCCGAGGCCGAGCCGGATACCGCCTGCCGTCACCGGATAATCTCCGGCACGCACGACCGCCGGATCATCGCCGTCGATGCCCGCACCGGCGAGCGTTGCGCGAACTTCGGCGACGCTGGAACGATCGACGTCAACCCGCTGATCGCAGCGACCATGCCCACACACCCGGACCCGGCCGGTACGACGTTCTCGGCGCCGCCGGTCATCGTCAACGGCGTCATCGTCATCGGCAACATCAACAACATGAAAAACCAGTATGTGAGCGCACCAAGCGGTGCGATCCGCGCGTTCGATGCGCGCAGCGGTGACTTCCTTTGGCAATTCGACCCGGTACCGCGCAACGAGAATGACCCGCAGGCGCAAAACTGGGAGCCCGGGAGTCTCGCCCGCACCGGCGGCGCCAATGCCTGGTCGCTGTTGACGGCAGACGAGGAGCGCGATCTCGTATTCATCCCGACATCGAGCGCCGCACCGAATTTCTTCGGTGGCACGCGCCCCGGCGATAATCGTTACGCAAATTCGGTCGTCGCATTGCGTGCCGCCACGGGCGAAGTCGTCTGGCACTTCCAGCATGTCCATCATGACGTCTGGGACTGGGATACACCGGCGGCGCCCATCCTCGCAGACATCACCCGCGGCAACCAAACCATTCCCGCCGTCGTGCAGTTGACCAAGCAGGGCTTCGTATTCGTCCTGCACCGTGAAACCGGCGAGCCGTTGTTTGAAGTCGAAGAACGTCCCGTGCCGACCGATGGCGTGTTCGGCGAAGTGCTGTCACCGACCCAGCCATATCCGGTCAAGCCACCGCCGCTGATGAAGACCGGCCTCGAACCGGACGATGCCTGGGGCCTGACCTTTTGGGATCGTGGCAAGTGTCGCGAAGAGATCGAGAACGCACGCACCGGCGCAATCTTCACACCACCGAGTACCGATGGCTGGATCATGAACCCAAGCACGGCCGGGGGGCCGAACTGGGGCGGTGGTGCGTTCGATCCCGAACGCAATCTCATCGTGACCGATGTCTCGAAGGTCGCGCTCTGGCTGCGGCTGTTTCCCCGCTCGGAGCTGGCAGGCGATTTCGATACCTTCGACGCTGCAGCCGGTGCACCGATGGGCCCGCCGGCACCCATTCAGGGCACGGACTACGCCATCGAGCAGCGCATCTTCCTGAGCCCCATATTCAACCCGTGCACCGCCCCCCCGTGGTCGAGCCTGGTCGCGATAGATGTCGCCGCGGGCGAGATCGCCTGGGACGTGCCGCTCGGTACGATCGAACACCTGTCGCCGGTGCCGATCCCGCTGAAATGGGGCTCCCCCCTGGCCGGCGGCCCGATCGTGACGGCCGGTGGACTGGTCATCATCGGTGCAACCGCCGACCACAAGCTGCGCGCGTTCGACATCGATACCGGTGAAGAGCTGTGGAGTATCGAGACACCGAGCGCCTCCCACGCGACGCCTATGACCTATGCCATCGACGGGCGACAGTTCATCGTGATCGCATCCGGCGGTCACATGTTCATCAACCCGCATGCCATAGACGACTGGCTCATCGCCTATGCGTTACCTGCCGACGGCTCGTGACGAAGCCTTCCCAAACAGGCATGGCTCCGGGGAGCAGGCACCCCGAGGATGGAACGTAAAGCCCGATCATGGACTTGAAGCAACTGAAATATTTCCGCGCGGTTGTGGACCACGGCAGCTTCCGCAAGGCTGCGAACATGCTGCACATATCGCCACCGGCGCTGAGCCTTTCGATCAAGGGTCTCGAGGCGGAACTCAGCGTCACCCTGCTCGACCGCAAGCCCGGTCGCGTGCTGGCCACCTCGTTCGGTCACTCGCTGTACGCCAGCGCGAAGGAGATCCAGAAGAATGTCCAGACCGCCCTGGACAATCTGAACGAGATCCGCGGCATCGGCAGCGGCAAACTCGCGATCGGCATATTGCCATACGGTATCCCGTCGACGATGGGCCGGTTGATCGGGCAGTTCAGCGAACGCTATCCGAACCTGGAGATCCATATCGGCATCGGTTCCGCATCGTTCCTGGGCGAGCGACTGCGATCCGGAGAATTCGATTTCATGGTCAGCGAACTACAGGATTCGATTTCGGGCGGCGAGTTCGAACAGGAGCCGCTGTTCCGTCTGCGCTACGGCCTCGTCGTCGGCCCCAAACACCCGCTCGCCGGCAAGCGCAATTTGACACTGAAACGAATCATGGATTACCCGCTCGCCTACGCCAGAACCTGGCGAGCGGTACTCGAAAACTGGAACCAGACCTTCATCGATGAAGGCATCGACCCGCCGCGCCCGTCGATCGGCGAGGCGACCGATGACTTCTTCATCAACCTGGTCGCATACAGCAATACCGTAGCCGTGCTGCCGATGGCCGGCAGCTTCACCGATGCGATAGAATCCGGACAGCTCGCCGAACTGCATGTACCGAAGGTCAACTGGGCGAGCACCGTCGCGCTGCTGTACCGGGCCGACGAGACGCTATCACCGGACGCGCGTCTGCTACGCGACGAAACGCGGGCAGCACTGACCACACTGAATCCCTGAGGCAGCTGAACCCCCGCTGAACGCAAGCTGTTTCGAGCATTTCTGACCGTAGAGTGATCGCAAACAGGACGATAAATACTGCCCTTCTCACCGGATTTGCCGTTAAGATAGGGTCCCGAGTCCAACAGCATCTGAGGATGGGTAGATATACTGCGTCCGTCGCTGACCAGAAACACAAGAAGCGCGGACGCTCGTTGGAGTTTATATTCTTACCGCTCTGATTATGGGGTTAATTTGACATGAAGAAACTGATTACTGTTTTGTCGATGATGATGGCATTGATGAGTTCCGGCAGCGTATTCGCGGATGACGGCCACTGCAATTACTCGATGGAGAACATGTTTGCCGGTCCGTACAAGGTCTGCCAGATGCCCGCCGATGCGGCTGCATGTGAAGAAATCGGCAACACCGATGACAACGCTGACGCGGTTCAGGGCGACGGCGCCTGCGCATCCGAAGCGGCGGTTGGTACCTGCGACACGGGCGATCATCAGCTCGTATACTACGAAGGCGACCCGGGTGGCCTGGAAATCGGCTGCGGCTTCCAGGGCGGCGAGTGGGTCAGCGCTGAGTAAGACCAGACGCCTGACCTGACCGCCGGCTTGCCGGTCGGTCAACAGAAAGGGACCTGCCTCGGCTGGTCCCTTTTTTTCTGGCTGGCGGACTGAATGCCGAGAATGCGCCCTGCCAATCCCGCATCGACAGCGATTACCCGAAAATAAACTTCAGAATGTAGAAAAATATGATCGCGAGCGTGCCGCCGATCGGAATCGTGATGATCCAGGACACGAAAATTCGACCGACGACAGACAGGTCGATCGCAGAGATACCTCGCGCCATGCCGACCCCCAGAATCGCGCCGACCAGCGTATGCGTCGTCGAGATCGGGATACCGGTGCTGGAGGCCAGCACAATCGTCGTCGCCGCGCCAAGCTCGGCCGCAAACCCGCGGCTCGGCGTCAGGTGGGTGATTTTTCGGCCAACCGTCGCGATAACGTGACGACCATACGTCGCGAGGCCGACAACGATACCCAAACCACCGAGCAACAGAATCCAGATTGACACGGATGACGCCTGGCCGACTTCACCTTCCTGCACAATACTGAACACCGCCGCTACGGGGCCGATCGCATTCGCGACATCGTTCGAGCCGTGGGCGAAGGCCATGCCACAGGCCGTGATGACCATCAACACCGCAAATACCCGTTCCACCGTGAAATAGTGGGAACGCTTCTCCGCTTTTCGGTTCGGTTCGATGCGATCGATAAAAACCTTACCGATCAGCGCAATGACCGTAGCGAAAATGATCGCAATCAGGTAAGACTGGCCCGTCGACAAGTCGAGGGCGAGATGCTTCAGGCCCTTGAACAGCGTCACCAGGCTCATGACGAACGCCGCGAGAAAAATATAGAACGGCACGTAGCGCTTTGCGCGTACGAGCGGGTCGGAGCGTGACAGGATCAGCCACTGTACCGAATTGAACAGCATGAAAGACAACGTGCCCGCGAGCAGCGGCGATACCACCCAGCTCAGGACGATGCCGCCCACCTTGCCCCAGGCGACTGACTCGAAGCCGATGCCCGCAATCGCGAAACCGATGATCGCGCCGATGATCGAATGGGTCGTCGACACCGGCCAGCCACGCCACGACGCAATCAGCAACCACACGCCGGCAGCCAGCAGCGACGCCAGCATGCCGTATATCAGCGTTTCCGGAGTCTCCGCCAGCGAGGAGGCATCGATGATGCCTTTGCGGATAGTCTTTGTGACCTCGCCGCCGGCCAGCACGGCTCCGGCGAACTCGAACACGGCCGCGATGATGACCGCCTGTTTGATGGTTATGGCACGCGAACCAACCGACGTCGCCATCGCGTTGGCAACATCGTTCGCGCCGATACCCCAGGCCATGAACAAGCCGAAAACCGCCGCCAGCGCCAGGTATATCAGCGCGTGATCCATTGTTCAGATTCCTCAGTGAGACAGCAGCAGTTCCAGCCGCCGGCCGATGCGCTCGGCCATGTCGCCGATCTGGCCAATGAGTTCGATGACCCGGTATAAAAATATGACATGCACGGGTGGGAGTTCATCCTCTATCGCGAAAAGGCCGGCGCGCACTATCGCCTGCATCTCGTCGGTGTCGTTTTCGATCTGATCGAGTTCCTCGACCAGCGCCTCGACGAAAACGGCTTCGGCGCCGCGGAACCCCGTCGTGTAAAGCTCGTCGAGTTCCCGGATGCTCTTGCGCGCTTTCTTCGCAGCATCGGCGTTCCGGGCTACGTAACTCATAAAATCGTCACGTATCGATTCGGGAATCTTCATCTTCCGGCCATACACGAGGCCGGAAATATCGCGGGCCGTGTTCGCTATCTGATCCTGCGCCCACAGCAGGTTCAGCAGGTCCTCGCGTGGCACGGGCATGAACAGGCTCTTCGGCATCTGACCGCGAATCTGCTTCTTGAACTCGTCGGCCTGCTGCTCATAGGCGACGATCGTCTCGCGTGAGATTTCGACCTTGTCCCAATCACCGGCGATTACGTGCTCGAACAGTGCGATAACCTCGCGCGCGGCTTTATAGCAAGTCTCCATGTGATCCTGCATCGGTGCGACCGGCGATGCACCAAAAATTTTGCTGATATAATTTGCCAAGCGGGTTCCCCTCATCGTGCACGCGTCTGTGCAGCGCCACGGCAGCGCCTGATCCTGGTGGATTTTTGCGTATGTTACAGGATTATTCCGCTATCCGGCGCCAAAAAGAAAGCGGCCCGAAGGCCGCTGTAAATTTCGACGTATGTCGAGGGGGATTTCAGGCTGCACGCTCAATTTTCTTTCGCTCTGCGCGATTCTTGATCAGCGGTATCTCTTCGAGTACCCAGTTGCCGGAGACCCGGCGGGCCGGGCACGGGATCGCGAATGCCATATCCTTGTCGTTGCGGGCGTTGAACTCGTTCAGATCGATACGCCAGCCCATGTCATCAAACTTTGCAAGCCATTCACGGTAGGCGGCAATAGCCTTGTCCGCCGGCATCAGTACCTCCTTGGTCGTGCTCAACGGCGTCCGCTGCGGATTCAAGTCGACCAGGATATCGATATCCTGCTGCGCAATGACCTTATTGCGGGCATGGATCGGCCCATTGTGCTTCGTATCAAGCAGGAAGTTGCGCATGTTGAGGAAAAAGATCCTCGTCAAATTCTCAGTGACGGGTTGCTCGAAGAAGTACTGGCGGAACATCTTGTCTGCCGTGATGTTGATGTAAGTCGGCATGATATTCGGGCCATACGTGCCGCCCCCGGCATAGACGTCGCTGCGCTCGGTCTTCTCGTCGCCCCACGGCGTATCGGTGTCAGGCGACGTCGCACTGCCCTTCTGCGGCAGCGGCGGTGAATCGAACCGGTGCATGAACCAGAAGCCCCAACTCTGGTTGTGATCCTCGGTCTCGTATTCGCGAACCTTGTACGTCTCGCGATTGATTGCCGAAAAGCCGTGGGTCGGATGCACGAACTCGTTGTGTGCCGGGTCCAAGCCGTTCTCGATCGAGCGCTCATAGTAATACGGCACCTCGAGGATCAGGACTTCGTTGGCGACCCAGCCTTCCTGGCCGAATTCCTCGACCTCAAGCAGCGGCGGGCGCGACTCTTCAGGCTCATCGCCCAGGAATGCAAATACGATGCCGTATTTTTCCTCGACCGGGTACGAATCGACTTTCGCACGCGGCGGCGGCTTCGTGCCATAGCCGATCGACGGGATGTTCTTGCATTCGCCATCACCCCCGAACTCCCAGCCGTGATACGGGCAGACCACGC